>Ga0308161_1000200_pt1 | contig 137253 bp, 117 predicted proteins | sample PhyFR2_FD_201034 | JGI IMG/M metagenome (GOLD analysis project Ga0308161, IMG submission 201034) | Phyllosphere microbial communities from UC Gill Tract Community Farm, Albany, California, United States - DLSLF.R2 | ecosystem: Host-associated > Plants > Phyllosphere > Unclassified | place...
CGCTGCAGAGCAGCGGCCCGAAGGGTGAATCACCGCGTGATTCATCAACTGCCAGGCATCAAACAAGTGAAGAAGCCCTGAACGAAAGTTCAGGGCTTTTTTACGTCCGTAACCGGTGAAAAGCGGGGCGTCAGGCCGGCTGTCCTGCGCGGCCTGCGTCATTAAAACCGCCGGGCCGGGATAAAACGGCGCGTGAGAAAGCCGGATGGCATGTCCGTCATAACGGAATTTACGTCATTTTCTCCGTCCGAAGATGAAAAAGCCCTGCAGAGAACGCCGCTGATCTGGGTAAAACTTGCTCACAGACGCTCTCATTCCCTACCTCTCTGCCCTTAATGCTTTTTTTTACCCAGCCATGTCATGATAAACGCGGCCACTGCTTCTGGCTGGTTGATATTCATGGCAGGCACGTCCAGCTTTAGTGTCATGTCGTCAGTGGCGACAGCCACGACGTTCTCATCCAGTAGTGCTGCAAGCTCACCTTTCACGCCCGATCGCCAAAGCACAATCTTTGGTATTGGTTCACCTTTAAACCCTTCTACCAACACCACATCCAGTTGTCTGCTGTCCATTTGCCGTGCTAACGCCATTAAACTCACAGGCTGCTCAGGCGTTTCACACATCAGCGCCCAACGACGGTCGCTGGCGACAATAACCTGATCGGCTCCGGCCTGGCGCAGTCGATAACTGTCTTTGCCTGGCGTATCTACGTCCATGTCATGGTGGGTATGCTTAATCAATCCTGCACGTATCTCCTGCGCCCTTAACAAGGGTATAACCTGCTCAAGAAGTGTGGTTTTACCGGTCCCACTCCAGGCGACAATGGCCAACAACGGAACACACATTATGATTTCTCCTGCTCCACAAGGTCGTCAGGCGTATTGATGTTGCTAAAAGCCGACTCCGGGTCGCTAAACGACACCGAATGCCCACCATGCTCACGCATAAATTGCATCAGTCGGCGCTCACCGCGCATCAACCAGGCTTCAAGATCGTCGGCGATCGCCTTATTCATTAACGCGAGGGTGGGATGATCTCGCTGTGACGATTTGACCCACACGACAAGAGCGTTGTTACGCTGCTGCCATAGACGTGCGACAAGATCGCCAGGGATATTGGGTGTATCACAGGCACAAAATACCACCCACTCTGTGGGACTGTTCCGCAAACCACTCAGCATACCTGCCAGCGGTCCAGGGTAGTCTTTAATCGAATCTGTTACGACCTGACAACCACTTAGCTGATAATGATCAATGTTGCGGTTAGCACTTATTAACACAATGTCTACCTGTGGCCTCAACCGCTGCAAAACGTGCTGATAAAGTGGTTCACCTCGCATGATGAGTAACCCTTTATCCTGCCCACCCATACGGCTACCTTGTCCGCCAGCAAGGATTACACCGGTGAATGCTGTCATTTTTGTCTCCTTGCTTCATTCTGGATATAACGCACCCTGCATTAAGGAATCGTCATGAAAACGCATCGGCTGACTGAATTGCTTGAACTCCTGCTACCGGCGTGGGAAAAAGAACCCGATCTTAACCTGTTGGCATTTTTACAAAAACTGGCACAAGAGTCCGGTTTCATTGGCCCATTAAGTGAATTAAGCGATGACGTATTGATTTATCATCTAAAAATGCGTGATTCAGCCAGCGACGATCAGATTCCAGGCCTGAAAAAAGATTATGAAGTTGATTTTAAAACAGCCCTGCTACGAGCACGCGGTGTCATCAAAAATGACGAGTAGTGTTATCCTTGGCGATTAACCGTAAAGATAAGCACAGGGATAACCATGAGTGATGCCGCCTTTAACTTCCAGACGCTCAATCCTGATGTCCTGTTGGATGCGCTTTGGGAAACGGGTATTCGGGTGGATTCTGGTTTAACCGCCCTGAACAGCTATGAAAATCGTGTTTATCAGTTTAGCGACGATGAAAAACGTCGCTACGTTGCCAAGTTTTATCGCCCTCAGCGCTGGAGTGCAGAACAGATCACCGAAGAGCATCGGTTTTCCCAGGATTTGCTGGACGATGAGGTGCCGATTGCCGCGCCGTTAGTTTTGCAGGGCGATACGCTGCAACGTCATGCTGGCTTTTACTATGCAGTCTTTCCCAGCCTGGGTGGACGGCAGTATGAAACTGACAACGAAGATCAGATGGAATGGGTAGGCCGTTTCCTGGGACGTATTCATCAAACTGGCCGCAAAAGCCTGTTTCAGCAACGTCCATCGATAGGGCTTGAAGAATATCTGGATCAGCCGCGGGAGGAACTGGCAAAAACCAGGCTCGTGCCAGCCTCACTTCGCAATGCACTGCTCGAAGCCGTCGATAAACTCGGCGTGACGTTGCGCAAAAGCTGGCACAGTGACTGGCAGCCGCTACGATTACATGGTGATTGCCATCCGGGTAATATTCTGTGGCGTGATGGTCCGCTGTTTGTCGATCTTGATGATGCCCGCAATGGTCCGGCCATTCAGGACTTGTGGATGTTAATCAGTGGCGATAGACAGGAACAGCGTATTCAGTGGGATATTTTACTGGACGCCTATAGTGAATTCAGCGACTTCGATATTAATGAATTGTCACTGATTGAGCCTTTACGTGCCATGCGCATGATTTATTATCTGGCCTGGGTGGTTCGCCGTTGGCAGGATCCTGCTTTTCCGCGCGCCTTCCCCTGGATGACGGATGAGGATTTCTGGCGCAGGCAAATTTTGCAGTTTATCGAGCAGGAAAAGGTGTTACGGGAACCGCCGTTGCAGCTGGCCCCGCAATTTTAATGAAAAGTCAGGAGAGTTTTCCCCAATGAAGAAAATATTTTTTGCACTGATTGGTTTGGTGCTGGCGTTTAGCGCATCTGCTGCACAGTTTTCTGAAGGTAAACAGTACGTTAGCCTGCCTAAGCCTATAGCAGGTGAGCCGCAGGTCATGGAGTTTTTCTCTTTTTTCTGTCCGCACTGCTACCAGTTCGAGCAAATCTACCATGTCAGTGATGCAGTGAAAAAAAATCTGCCAGCTGATACCAAGATGGTTAAATACCATGTCGATTTCCTTGGTGGCGACTTAGGTCCGGTTGTTACGCATGCGTGGGCAGTGGCTATGGCGCTGGGCGTAGAAGATAAAGTCACGTCACCTATTTTTGATGGCATCCAGAAAACCCAGACGATTACTGACGCAGCCAGCCTGAAAGAGGTATTCATTAAAGCAGCGGGCATCTCCTCTGAGCAATACGATGCGGCCTGGAACAGCTTTGCGGTAAAAGCGTTGGTGGCCCAGCAGCAAAAAGCGGCCTCTGATGTTGATCTGCGCGGTGTGCCAGCGATCTTTATTAACGGTAAATACATGGTTAATAACGGTGGTCTGGATACCAGCTCGATGGCGAACTTTGTGGCGGATTATGCCAACGTGGTTAAGTTCCTGGTTGAGAAAAAATAAGCGTTTTACGCTGAATACCCTGCATAACGCCAGCATACGCTGGCGTTTTCATTTGTAATCACTACGCACATCGCTGGCAGGTTGAGGAAGCACAGTTTTTCTATCCACACAAGCAAACATGCCATTAAAAATCACGATCGCATCACGGATTTAAATTAACTCATTGTTTTTATGTGATTAAATTTAGCCTCAATCTTTTTTATACTATAAATAAACTATTGATATAATTTTTACGCACAAAGTTATCCACAGAAAGATCGTTGCGATCCCGATTACAGAAGCACGAAAAACGCCGATCTCGGTTTGTCTTGATTAACCCTTTTCGCCAAGGTGTGGCATCCTTATAGACCAATCCATGGCAATGAAGAATACACAGACATATGGCGCAAATAGCAGAAAACCCCCTGATTTTGGTTGATGGCTCATCCTATCTTTATCGCGCGTACCACGCTTTCCCGCCGCTAACCAACACTGCAGGTGAGCCTACTGGTGCTATGTATGGTGTGCTGAACATGCTGAAAAGCCTGTTGGCACAATACAGCCCTACACATGTTGCTGTGGTCTTTGACGCTAAAGGCAAAACTTTCAGGGATGAGCTGTTTGAACATTACAAATCCCACCGCCCACCGATGCCCGATGATTTGCGGTCACAAATAGAACCGCTGCATGAAATGGTGCGCGCGATGGGATTGCCGTTGTTGGCCGTAAGCGGTGTCGAAGCGGATGATGTGATTGGCACGCTGGCGTTAGAGGCGGAGAAAAAAGGCTATTCTGTCCTGATCAGTACAGGCGATAAGGATATGGCGCAACTGGTCACGCCGGCGATTACCCTGATTAATACGATGACCAACACCATTCTCGGGCCGGAAGAAGTGGAACAAAAGTATGGTGTGCCGCCCGCTTTAATCATCGATTTTCTGGCGATGATGGGGGACAGCTCAGATAACATTCCTGGCGTGCCGGGCGTGGGTGAAAAAACGGCCCAGGCGCTGCTGCAGGGGTTAGGTGGGATGCAGTCGATTTACGATAATCTCGATAAAGTCGCCGATCTCTCATTTCGTGGTGCAAAAACCATGGCCGCTAAGCTGGAGCAGAATCGCGATGTTGCTTTTCTCTCGTATCAGCTTGCCACCATCAAAACTGACGTTGAGCTTGAGCAGCCGTGCGAAGCGCTCACGGTCAGTGAACCTGATGTCAAAGCACTGCAGGCGCTGTTTAGCCGTTTCGAATTCAAGCGCTGGTTGACTGACCTGCAAGAAGGAAAATGGTTGCAGGGTAATAAGAGCAACCGACAATCCCAGCAGGCCCTGGCTGATGAGCCGGCGGCGATCGTTGAAGCGACCAGCCTGTTATCAACTGACGGCTATGTCACCATTCTGGATCAGCAAACCTTAGACACCTGGGTTGAAAAGCTGAAAAACAGCGAGGTCTTTGCCTTTGATCTGGAAACCGATGGCCTGGACACGTTAACGGCCAACATTATCGGTCTCAGCTTTGCGGTAGCGCCGGGTGATGCGGCATATCTGCCTGTGGCACATGATTACCTGGATGCGCCGGAGCAGCTCGACCGCGATGCCGTACTGGCGCAACTCAAGCCGCTGCTGGAAGATCCTAACGCCAGCAAAGTCGGCCAAAATCTCAAATACGATCGTGGCGTCCTGAAAAACTACGATATAGAACTTGCCGGTATCAAATACGACACCATGCTGGAGTCCTACATCCTGAATAGCGTGGTAGGCAAGCATGATATGGACAGCCTCTCTGCGCGCTGGCTGAATCATAAAACCGTCACCTTTCAAGAGATCGCCGGTAAAGGTAAAAATCAGCTTACCTTTAATCAGATAGCCCTTGAGCAGGCCGCGCACTACGCAGCAGAAGACGCCGATGTGACCTTACAGCTGCATCTGAAGATGTGGCCAGAGCTTGAAAAAGAAGCCGGTCCTAAAAAGGTTTTTGAACAGATTGAAATGCCGCTGCTTAAAGTGATTTCACGTATAGAACGTAATGGCGTGTTGATCGATCAGGCTATCCTGGCGCAGCACTCTAAAGAGCTGACATCGCGTCTGGCTGAGCTTGAGCTTAAAGCACATGAGCTGGCGGGTGAGCCCTTCAATCTTTCTTCGACGAAACAGCTGCAGGTTATTCTGTTTGAAAAGCAGGGAATTAAGCCCACGAAAAAAACACCGGGTGGCGCGCCCTCTACCAGTGAAGAAGTGTTGGCAGAGCTGGCTCTGGACTATCCCCTGCCGAAGGTGATTCTGGAGCACCGTGGACTCTCGAAACTGAAGTCAACTTACACCGACAAGCTGCCGCTAATGATAAATCCCGTTAGCGGGCGCGTGCACACATCTTATCATCAGGCGGTAACGGCAACCGGACGCCTTTCTTCAACCGATCCTAATCTGCAAAACATCCCGGTGCGCAACGATGAAGGACGCCGCATCCGTCAGGCCTTCATCGCAGACAAGGGCAACCGCATTGTCGCGGCGGACTATTCGCAGATTGAACTGCGCATCATGGCGCACCTGTCGCAGGATAAAGGCCTGCTGGATGCTTTTTCCCAGGGTGAGGATATCCACCGCGCCACCGCCTCAGAAGTCTTTGGCGTGCCGCTCAGTAAGGTTACGGGCGAACAACGCCGTAGTGCCAAGGCCATTAACTTTGGTCTCATCTATGGCATGAGTGCATTTGGGTTATCTCGCCAGCTAAACATTGGCGCAGGCGAAGCGAAAAAGTATATGGATTTGTACTTTGAACGCTATCCCGGCGTGCTGCGTTATATGGAAAACACGCGCCAGCTCGCGGCCAGTAACGGTTATGTTGAAACGCTGGATGGACGTCGTCTGTGGTTGCCTGACATCAAGTCCAGTAACGCCATTCGTCGTAAGGCGGCTGAACGCGCGGCGATTAATGCGCCGATGCAGGGGACGGCTGCAGATATCATCAAACGCGCCATGATTGCGGTTGATAGCTGGCTGCAGAAGCAGAACGATGATGCGGTAAGGATGATCATGCAAGTGCACGATGAACTGGTGTTTGAAATTAAAGCCGATGCCGTTGATGAGGCCAGCAAGCAGATTCGCACGCTGATGGAAGGCAGTATGGCGTTGGATGTGCCCTTACTGGTCGAAATCGGTGTCGGAGATAATTGGGAACAGGCGCACTGATACGGCCATAACCGGTGGCGTTAACGCGCCACCTGTTATGCGATGTCCCGTGGGCAGGCAGGGAACGGGCGTCGGCCCTCGCTGAAGCCGCAAGATGGTGCAGTAACTTATTATGGCCTAAGCACTTTTTTTGTAATTTAACTACATCCCACTCTCGTTTTTGTGACGAGTGCGGTAAAAAAAGTGATTAAAAATGAAAGGGAGCAACAAAAAACCCTTTGTCGCTCACAAAAAATCAGGTAAAGTTCGAGGCGTAGGGTACAGAGGTAAGATGTTCTATCTTTCAGACCTTTTACTTCACGTAATCGGATTTGGCTGAATTTAGCCGCCCCAGTCATTCTGTGACTGGGGCGTTTTTTATTGGAAAAACGCTAAAAATACGTAGCACATCGCTTCGCTTATGCCTCAGTGTCCTGATCTTCTACAGCAGGCTCAAGCTCACTAAACCAGCTATCCAGCTTTTGACGCACTTTATCAACGCCAATTTTTTTCAGCGATGAGAAAATCTCTACCTGCACATCACCCATAAACGCCATTGAGGCTTCTTTCACCACATTGAGCTGGGCTTTACGTGCGCCGGAAGCAAGCTTGTCAGCTTTAGTCAGCAGCAGTAAAACAGGGATGCCGCTCTCTACCGCCCATTGAATCATTTGCTGATCCAGATCTTTAAGCGGATGGCGAATATCCATCAGTATCACCAGGCCTTTGAGCGCCTGCCGTTTTTGCAGGTATTCACCTAACGCCCGCTGCCATTTAAGTTTCATCTCTTCTGGCACTTCGGCATAGCCATAACCCGGTAAGTCGACGAGGCGTTTACCTTCTGTGACTTCAAACAGGTTAATCAACTGCGTACGACCGGGCGTTTTACTGGTTCGCGCCAGGCCTTTTTGATTGGTCAACGTATTTAAGGCGCTGGATTTACCCGCGTTTGAACGGCCAGCAAACGCCACTTCGATGCCGGTATCAGAAGGCAAATGGCGGATGTCCGGTGCACTAAGAATGAAGCGGGTGACATGGTAATTCAGTTCAGACAAGGTGATACTCCAGGAACGCATTAGGGCAATGGCGCTGATTATACGCGTTATGGCGTGAAAGTGCTCAATACCATTGGTCAGGTAAGGTTGTGAGACATTTGCCATAAATCTTGCCAGTTATGTCTCTTTTTAATTAAATAATTAAAAAAATAAATGATTAAAATTCAGGGCATTATACTTAAGTATAGGTTTTTACGCTCAAATACCCCGCAAGTGTTACTTGAGGGTTTTACCAGATGGTCTACATTATTCAGCAGTGCAGGACGCACTCATCAGGATGATGCGCTCAGGAACGTCGGGATGACGAAGAGCGGCTGGAGTGGAAATGGTCAGGGATGTCGGACCGGAAAAGGAAAAGGACAGGCTCAAGAGTTGAGCAGGCGCAGGATTAACCGGGATGTTGTGAGCCGAAACGGATTTGAAACATGATTCCTTCTGCCGAAGGTATGAAATAAGGCGACAGCTTGAGCTGTCGCCTTTTTTCTTTGTCTGGTTTCTGCTAGATTTCGCCGCAATTCTATACTGAATAAAAAACACCGGGACCCAATATTATGAAGCAACCTGCAAGCGCTGCGAAAGGTAAGCCTGTCGCCAAAGCTAAACGCAAATCGCGTGACGATATCAATCATGAAGCGCGCGATCGTAAACGCGACAAAAAGCATCGCGGTCATGCGTCTGGCAGCCGTGCTAACCCGCAAACTCAGAGCAACACCAGCAAACAAAGTGACGCCGCGAAAGATCCACGCATTGGCAGCAAAAAGCCGGTGGCATTGATTGCTGGCGAAAACGCCACACCGGCGAAAGTGAAAAAAGTTGCGGCTAAACCGGCCGCAGAGAAAAAAGCCACGCTTACGCCTGAAGAAGAGCTGGCGCAGCTGGAGAACAGTGAGCGCCTTGATGCGCTGCTGGATCGTCTTGAAAAAGGTGAGACGCTGTCATCTGATGATCAGGGCTGGCTCGACGTCACCCTGGATCGCATTGACGAACTGATGGAACAGCTTGGCATTGAGATGGACGAAGAAGAGGACAAGGAGGCGGAAGAAGATATGTACCGCCTGCTTAAAGGTAATTAAGCATTTTTGATCGGCATGCGTTAATCCGCATGCCCCGCTTAACAGGTAAACGACAATGTTTTGGCCTGGATCAATTTTATGGTTGTTGATGACATGTTATCTGCTGTGGTTAATGTTTAAACTACAACGACTGTCGCGTCTGAAGCAGCGTTTACGTCGGGTTTCCGCCCGCTCTCCTCTCTTTCCTTCTGTATCGCGACCTTTACAACGGCGACGTAAACGGAAGGAGTAAGCATGTCAGCAATGCAGCTTGAGTGGGACCCGGCGTTAATTGAAAAGTATAACTATGCCGGGCCGCGCTACACGTCTTATCCCACCGCATTAGCGTTCAGCGATAACTTTACCGCCGATGACTTCAGACGTGCGACTGAGCGCTATCCACAACGTTCGTTATCGCTGTATATCCACATCCCGTTCTGTCATCGCCTGTGCTATTTCTGTGGCTGCAATAAGATTGTCACGCGTCAGCTGCACAAAGCCGACCGTTATCTGGATGCGCTTGAGCAGGAGATCGTTGCTCGCGCACCGTTGTTTCGTGGTCGTCAGGTCAGCCAGTTGCACTGGGGCGGCGGGACGCCCACGTTTCTCAATAAACAGCAGATCAGCCGGCTGGTGGCGCTGCTGAAACAGCACTTTACCTTTGTCGATGACGCGGAGATGTCGATTGAGGTCGATCCGCGTGAAATTGAACTGGATGTGATCGATCATCTGCGTGCGTGCGGTTTCAATCGCCTGAGCATGGGCGTACAGGATTTTAATAAAGCGGTGCAGGAGCGGGTTAATCGGGTTCAGGATGAAGCGGTTATTTTTGCCTTAATGGCGCGGGCACGCGAGCAGGGATTTCGTTCAACCAGCATTGATCTGATTTACGGGCTGCCGCTGCAAACGCCCGAAAGTTTTGCTTATACCTTGCAGCGCGTTATCGCACTCAATCCCGATCGTCTCAGCGTCTTCAATTACGCCCATCTGCCCGCACTGTTCGCCGCACAGCGTAAAATTAAAGACGATGAGCTGCCGTCGCCACAGCAGAAGCTGGACATCCTGCAACAAACTATCGCAACGCTGACTCAGCATGGCTACCAGTTCATCGGCATGGATCACTTTGCGAAACCCCAGGACGAGCTGGCAGTGGCACAGCGCGAGGGGAAACTGCACCGTAACTTTCAGGGTTATACCACCCAGGGCGACAGCGACTTACTGGGTCTCGGCGTATCTGCCATTAGCATGATTGGCGACAGCTATGCACAAAACCAGAAAGGCCTTAACGACTGGTACAGCCAGGTCGAAAAACAGGGTCATGGGTTGTGGCGGGGTTTAACGCTACGTGATGATGACTGCTTACGTCGTGATGTGATCAAAGCGCTGATCTGCAACTTCTCGCTCGATTTCAGCGCGGTGGAAGCCCAGTGGAACCTTCACTTTGAAACGTATTTTGCGCAAGACCTGGCGCTGTTAAAACCGCTGGTGGTTGACGGGCTGGTGGAGCAGGATGCAACCGGCCTGAGAGTGACGGGGATCGGACGGTTACTGATTCGTAATATTTGTATGTGCTTCGATGCCTGTTTACGACAAAAAGCGCGGCAACAGCCGTTTTCACGCGTGATATAAAAGCCGGAACAGCACAGGCTGTCCCGGCGGGTTAGTTTCTTATTCCATGCCCAGTTCTTTAAGCTTACGCGTCAGGGTATTTCTTCCCCAGCCGAGCAAACGTGCTGCTTCCTGCTTGTGCCCTTGGGTATGACGTAGCGCAGTGGTGAGTAATGTGCGCTCCATCTCCGGCTGAGCTTCAGACAGCAGATTTTGATGACCGGAACGCAGCGCGCGATCCGCCCACTGCGCCAGCAGTGTCGCCCAGTTGTCAGGCAACGACTGCGTCGGGCTTTCCGGCGTGCTGGATTCAAACAGTTCAGGCGGTAAATCCTGGATCAGCACTTCCTGTCCCGCCGCCATAACGGTTAACCAACGGCAGGTGTTCTCCAACTGACGCACGTTACCCGACCAGTGCAGACGCGTTAGCGCGGTTTCGGTTTCCGCGTGCAGAATCTTGGCTTCAACGCCAAGCTCCCGTGCCGCCACCTGGAGGAAATAACGGGCCAGACGGGGAATATCTTCACGGCGCTCACGCAAAGGCGGGAGATGCACGCGAATAACGTTCAGGCGGTGGAACAAATCCTCACGGAACTTGCCTTCCTGCACCCGCAGCTCAAGGTTCTGGTGCGTTGCGGCAATGATACGTACGTCAACTTTGACCGGCGCATAGCCGCCAACACGATAAAATTGTCCATCAGCCAGGACGCGCAGCAGGCGAGTCTGAACATCCAGCGGCATATCGCCGATTTCATCTAAAAACAGCGTGCCGCCATCTGCCTGTTCAAAACGGCCCTGGCGGATTTGATTGGCACCGGTAAACGCCCCTTTTTCATGGCCAAACAGTTCAGATTCGATCAAATCCTTTGGAATCGCAGCCATGTTTAAGGCAATAAAAGGAGCCTTACTGCGAGGGCTGTGGCGATGCAGCGCATGTGCAACCAGTTCTTTACCCGTCCCGGATTCACCGTTGATCAGAACGCTGATCGACGAGCGGGAAAGACGACCAATGATACGAAACACGTCCTGCATGGCGGGTGCTTCACCGATAATATCGGTCGTTGGGCCGCTGACGGGTTGATTGCGTGGCTGCTGCTGTTCCTGATAGTGACTGATGGCGCGCTCAACCAGCGCGACAGCTTCGTCGATATCGAACGGCTTCGGCAGATAATCAAATGCCCCTTGCTGATAGGCACTGACCGCGGCATCCAGATCGGAGTGCGCCGTCATAATGATGACCGGAAGCATAGGATGACGCTGTTTAATCTGTTTTAGCAGCGTCAGACCATCCATACCTGGCATACGAATGTCTGATAATAAAACGTCCGGGGTTTTCGTCGCTAATGCGTTCAGCACGTCATTCGCGCTGTCAAAGGTCGCACAGCTCAAACCGGCTCCAGTGAGCGCGCGTTCAAGCACCCAGCGGATGGAGCTATCGTCATCGACGATCCAGACTATCCCTCGTTGCATAGAAACCTCACTGGCGAATAGGCAGGTAAACCGAAAATTCGGTGTGTCCCGGCCAACTGTTAAATTCTATTTTTCCTGAATGTTGATCAATCAGGCTACGGGCGATGGAGAGGCCTAAACCGGTTCCGCCTTCACGTCCGCTGACCATCGGATAAAACAGCGTATCCTGCAGCTGGGCCGGAATGCCGGGGCCATCATCTTCAATATCAATACGTGCTACCAGGCGATAACGCGTGCCGTGCAGCGTGAGCTGGAAAGCGGTGCGGGTGCGGATAATGATGGTGCCGCCATCGTCTCCCAGCGCCTGAAGCGCATTGCGCACCACGTTAAGCAGTACCTGTTCAATCTGATCGGGGTCGTGCGGCAGTTCCGGCAGGCTGGGGTCATAATCCCGAACCAGCGAGACATTCTCCGGCAGCTCCATCGAGACCAGATTAACTACGCGTTCAGCCACCTGATGAATGCTCTGCGTGATGTGCATACCCGGCTGCTGCGGCCCTAACAGACGATCCACCAGATTCCGCAACCGGTCGGCCTGTTCAATAATGACTTTGGTGTATTCGTTCAGCGAGGGATCGGGCAGGGCGCGGGATAAAAGCTGTGCCGCGCCGCGCAACCCTCCCAGCGGATTTTTAATCTCATGAGCCAGACCACGAACCAGATCGCGAGCGGCCACCTGCTGAGCGTGCTGTAACTGCTCCTGACTGAGCCGACGCTGATTATCCATCGGCGCCATTTCCATCAGAATTAAGCCATCGGGTAATCGCTGGGCGGTCAGCGACATAATGTGCGCGCGACCATCAACGACCAGCGTAACCTCACTGTCAGTGAATCCCTGGCCAGCCTCAAGACTCTCGCGCATCACCTCAATATTCAGCGAAAAGTAGCCGGTCAATTCCGGTAACGGCGTGCCGAACAGCTTGCGTGAGCTTTGCGCCAGTAATTGCTGCGCCGCCGGGTTGGCGTAATGGATAACCAGATCGTTATCCACCAACAAAATACTGTTGATTAAAGCATTGAGAATCTGCCCTGCATCGGGCAGAGAGCCAGTTGCCATAAAACGTACCTCTGCACCAATCAGGTGCATTTTAGTCTTAAAGCCGTAAGGAGGGCGAATGAACGGTAAATTCGCGGAGAAAAAAGCCCATCCGAAGATGGGCTAAAAGTTTCCACGGCAACAAAATCGTTTGACCAGTTAAACGCTGTAGTAAAGCTCGAACTCAACCGGGTGTGGCGTCATGCGAACGCGATCCATCTCTGCTTTACGCAGTTCGATGTAAGCATCGATCGATTCGTCAGTGAATACACCGCCGCGGGTCAGGAACTCGCGATCTTCGTTCAGTGAATTCAGCGCTTCTTCCAGAGAGCCCGCAACTTTTGGAATCTCAGCTTCTTCTTCCGGTGGCAGGTCATACAGGTTCTTGTCCATCGCATCACCAGGATGGATTTTGTTGATGATGCCATCCAGGCCAGCCATCAGCAGTGCGGTGAACGCCAGGTATGGGTTAGCCGCTGGGTCCGGGAAGCGCGCTTCGATACGACGGGCTTTCGGGCTGGCAACCACCGGAATACGGATTGAAGCTGAACGGTTACGGGCAGAGTAAGCCAGCATAACCGGTGCTTCATAACCCGGAACCAGACGCTTGTAAGAGTTCGTGGTCGGGTTCGCCAGTGCGTTAATTGCTTTAGCGTGCTTGATGATGCCGCCGATGTAGAACAGCGCCATTTCAGACAGGCCGCCGTACTTATCGCCGGCAAACAGGTTCTGGCCACCTTTAGAGAGTGACATATGGCAGTGCATGCCTGAACCGTTGTCGCCAAACATTGGCTTCGGCATAAAGGTCGCGGTTTTGCCGTAAGCATGAGCAACGTTATGGACGACATATTTGTAGATCTGAATTTCGTCAGCTTTTTTGGTCATGGTATTGAAGCGGGTAGCCACTTCGTTCTGACCCGCAGTCGCCACTTCGTGGTGATGCGCTTCAACAACCAGGCCCATCTGCTCCATGGTCAGACACATGGCAGAACGGATGTCCTGTGATGAGTCGACTGGTGGAACCGGGAAGTAGCCGCCTTTCAGACCTGGACGGTGACCTTTGTTACCGCCTTCGTACTCTTTACCGGTGTTCCATGCCGCTTCGATATCGTCGATAGCCACATGTGAACCGGAAGTCGATGAACCGAAACGGATGTCATCGAACAGGAAGAATTCTGGTTCTGGTCCAAACAGCACGGTATCCGCGATGCCGGAAGAGCGCAGGTAATCTTCAGCGCGTTTTGCGATAGAACGTGGATCGCGGTCGTAGCCCTGCATAGTGCCTGGCTCAAGGATGTCACAACGGATAATGAGCGTAGAATCTTCGAAGAAAGGATCCATGACTGCCGTGGTAGCGTCAGGCATCAGCACCATGTCTGATTCGTTAATGCCTTTCCAGCCGCCAATAGACGAACCATCGAACATTTTGCCTTCTTCGAAGAAGTCAGCGTTAACCTGGTGAGCAGGGATAGTAACGTGCTGTTCTTTACCTTTGGTATCGGTAAAACGCAGGTCAACAAACTTAACTTCATGCTCGTTCATCATCGAGAGAACGTGTTCAGCGGACATACTCAACTCTCCTGGAAATGGTCATTGTCTACATAGTGAGAACCGGGTTACGGAATGAACGACTGTTAACGACCATTCCTGAATCTGATCCTGACCAGCTCTGCAACCGTTGTCTTACATCGTTTTCGTCTGGATAATACAAAGCGAATTCTGTGCCAACTTTATTTCTTTGCACAAAATCGCGCTGTCATGCACCTTTTTGTCATATAAGTCATGCACCATGATAGTCGCAACGCACCGTTTGTGTGCATCTGAGTTGAAAGTGAGCACTTTTTTGGTGCAAAACCTCGATGCAGTGCAAATTTTGCACGGCTAATAGTGCGATTTTGCGACAATGCAATAAACTTTCAGTGAAAAGTGTGATCGTGTTCAGTCTCCCGCTTAATCCGTGTACAATACCGCGTTATTTCTAATGCCTGAGGCAAAAAAGCTGTGATCGAAAATTTGCGTAACATCGCCATCATCGCGCACGTTGACCATGGAAAGACCACCCTGGTTGATAAACTGCTGCAACAGTCTGGTACTTTTGATGCCCGTACTGAAGCCACCGAGCGTGTGATGGACTCCAATGATTTGGAGAAAGAGCGTGGGATTACCATCCTCGCAAAAAATACCGCCATTAAATGGAACGACTACCGTATCAACATCGTTGATACCCCAGGACACGCCGACTTCGGTGGTGAAGTTGAACGCGTAATGTCTATGGTGGATTCGGTACTGTTGGTTGTAGATGCGATGGATGGCCCTATGCCGCAAACCCGCTTCGTAACCAAAAAAGCGTTCGCGCATGGTTTGAAGCCGATTGTGGTTATCAACAAAGTCGACCGTCCTGGCGCACGTCCTGACTGGGTTGTTGATCAGGTATTTGACCTGTTCGTTAACCTGGATGCGACTGACGAGCAGTTGGACTTCCCTATCATTTTTGCCTCTGCGCTGAATGGTATTGCCGGTCTTGAGCATACAGACATGGCTGACGATATGACCCCGCTGTATCAGGCTATCGTTGACCACGTATCGCCTCCACAGGTTGAAGCTGACGCGCCGCTGCAGATGCAAATCTCTCAGCTGGACTACAACAACTACCTGGGCGTTATCGGCATCGGCCGCATCAAGCGCGGTAAAGTGAAGCCTAACCAGCAAGTCACTATCATTGATAGCGAAGGTAAAACGCGTAACGGTAAAGTCGGTAAAGTGCTGACTCACCTGGGCCTGGAGCGTATTGACAGCGACATGGCAGAAGCGGGCGATATCATTGCTATCACCGGTCTGGGTGAACTGAACATTTCTGACACCATTTGTGATCCGCAGAATGTGCAGGCCCTGCCAGCACTGAGCGTGGATGAGCCAACGGTCACGATGTTCTTTAACGTCAACACCTCACCGTTCTGCGGTAAAGAAGGTAAGTACGTGACGTCACGTCAGATCCTTGAGCGTCTGAACAAAGAACTGGTTCACAACGTAGCACTGCGTGTTGAAGAAACTGAAGATGCTGACGCGTTCCGTGTATCGGGCCGTGGTGAGCTGCACCTGTCTGTTCTGATCGAGAACATGCGTCGTGAAGGTTTCGAACTGGCGGTATCCCGTCCGAAAGTTATCTTCCGCGAATTCGAAGGCCGTAAGCAAGAGCCGTTCGAGAACGTGACGCTGGATATCGAAGAAACGCATCAGGGTTCCGTTATGCAAGCCATGGGCGAGCGTAAAGGCGACCTGAAAAACATGGACCCAGATGGTAAAGGCCGCGTACGTCTTGACTACGTGATCCCAAGCCGTGGTCTGATCGGTTTCCGTAACGAATTTATGACCATGACATCAGGTACCGGTCTGCTGTACTCCACCTTTAGCCACTACGATGATATTCGTCCGGGCGAAGTGGGCCAGCGTCAGAACGGCGTTCTGATCTCCAACGGCCAGGGTAAAGCGGTTGCTTTCGCCCTGTTCGGTCTGCAGGATCGCGGTAAGCTGTTCCTGGGTCACGGTGCAGAAGTCTATGAAGGCCAGATCATTGGTATTCACAGTCGTTCTAACGACCTGACCGTAAACTGCCTGACCGGTAAGAAGCTGACTAACATGCGTGCTTCCGGTACTGACGAAGCAACGACGCTGGTTCCACCGATCAAAATGACACTTGAGCAGGCTATCGAGTTCATTGATGACGACGAACTGGTCGAAGTTACCCCTCAGTCCGTGCGTATCCGTAAACGTCACCTGACCGAGAACGATCGTAAGCGTGCTTCACGTGGTCCTAAAGACGCGTAAATGCATGTAAGAAGCCCCGTTTAACGGGGCTTTTTTTTGCCTGCGCGATTGTCATACAGAGTTAAATCCAGCCTAAACCAGCCCGTAACTTCTTCTCTATCCCCTTTCAACGTCGTGCCGTCGTGCCTTAACTTAGCGTTTCTATTTTTCTCGTCCAGGCTGCCTGTTCAGGCTGCGCTTTTACCGCTAGAGTGAATGATCCAGGGAACCCGAGGAGGCACCATGCTTTATATCTTTGATTTGGGCAATGTGATTATTGATATCGACTTTAACCGCGTGTTAGGTGTCTGGAGTGACCTTAGCCGCGTGCCACTGGCATCGCTTCAAAGTCACTTCCATATGGATGAGGCATTTGAGCAGCATGAGCGCGGTGAAATCAGTGACGAAGCCTTCGCTGAAGCCCTGTGTGAAAAGCTGGATATCGCACTGAGCTATGAACAGTTTGCGGCAGGCTGGCAGGCAATATTCGTTGGCGTCCGCCCGGATACGCTGGCGATAATGCATCAACTGCGGCAGGAGGGACATCGAGTGGTGATTCTCTCCAACACCAACGCGCTGCATTGTACCTTCTGGCCGACGCAGTATCCTGACGTGCAGCAGGCGGCCGACAAGATCTATTTGTCGCAGGAGCTGGGCATGCGCAAACCCGAAGCGAGAATCTATCAGCATGTTTTGGCCGCTGAAGGCTTTAGCGCCGATCAGACCGTGTTCTTCGATGACAATGCGCAGAACATTGAGGGTGCACGCGCGTTGGGGATTGAGACTGTGCTGGTGACCGATAGCACCACCGTACCTGACTGGTTCGCGGGTCGGCATTAAGCCATGAAGTTACGTCATTTTCGCCCCGGGTTTCATGCGTTCTGGCTGTGGCTCAAGCTGCTGTGGAAACGCATTGATAATGACGCCATGACGACGCAGGCCGGTAACCTGGCTTTTGTGTCGTTACTGGCGCTGGTTCCGCTGATTGCCGTGGTCTTTGCGCTGTTTGCGGCGTTTCCTGTGTTCTCTGACATCAGCGTCCAGCTTAAGAATTTCATTTTTACCAACTTCATGCCGGCTGCAGGTAATACGCTACAACGTTATCTTGAGCAGTTTGTGGCCAACGTCCATCGTATGACGGCCGTGGGTGCCGTCGGCCTGATCGTGACGGCGCTGTTGCTGATGCATTCCGTTGATTCGGCCCTGAATGCTATCTGGCGCAGCGACAAAAAGCGGCCGCTGGTCTATTCCTTTGCGGTGTACTGGATGATATTAACGCTCGGGCCGTTACTGGCGGGTGCCAGTTTAGCCATCAGCTCTTATCTCCTGTCGTTGAAGTGGATAAATGTGACGGGGGTAACCAGTCTGGTCGATCAGATGCTGCGTTTCTTTCCGTTGCTCTTATCATGGCTATCGTTTTGGCTGCTATACAGTATTGTCCCGACACAGCGAGTGCCCGCGCGCGATGCGCTTACGGGGGCGCTGGTCGCCGGGCTGTTATTTGAACTGGGGAAAAAGGGCTTTGCGCTGTATGTTACGATGTTCCCGTCATACCAACTGATCTATGGTGTGCTGGCGGTGATCCCCATTTTATTCCTGTGGGTTTACTGGACCTGGTGTATCGTACTCCTCGGCGCAGAGATTACCGTCACCTTAGATGACTACCGCCAGTTCAAACGGCAGGAAAGAGAAAAAGAACGAGAGGACGGATGATTGCTTTAATTCAACGCGTACAGCGTGCCAGCGTCAGTATCGATAACGCGGTTGTGGGTGAAATCGGACAGGGGTTGTTGATTCTGTTAGGTGTTGAAAAAGGTGATGATGAAAAGCACGCCGAGCGGCTGGCGGAGCGCGTACTGGGTTATCGCATTTTCAGTGATGAACAGGGCAAGATGAACCTGAACGTCAAACAGGCGGGCGGGAGTGCACTGGTGGTGTCGCAGTTTACGCTGGCTGCCGATACGCAAAAGGGCATGCGCCCCTCATTTTCTGGTGGGGCAGAGCCACAAGAAGCGGAACGTCTCTACGACTATTTCAGCGCGTGTTGCCGTCGCCATGATGTGACGACCGCCAATGGCCGCTTTGCTGCTGATATGCAGGTGGCGTTGGTTAACGACGGGCCGGTAACCTTCTGGTTACAGGTATGACGCCGCATACCGCGCGGCTAAACATCCGCAACCCCGCATCAGAACGAGAGAAACACTTTATGTATCATCTTCGTGTACCACAAACGGCGGAAGAGCTGGATGTGTATTATCAGTTCCGCTGGGAAATGTTACGAAAGCCGCTGCATCAGCCGCAGGGTTCTGAGCGTGATGCCTGGGATGCGTTAGCGCATCATCAAATGGTGGTGGATGAACAAGGTAAACCCGTTGCGGTAGGGCGACTTTACATCAATGCGGATAATGAGGCGGCTATCCGCTTCCTTGCTGTACATCCTACCGTCCAGGGAAAAGGTCTGGGCACGCTGGTGGCGATGACGCTGGAGTCGGTAGCGCGTCAGGAAGGCGTAAAGCGCGTGACGTGCAGCGCGCGTGAGGACGCGGTGGCGTTCTTCGCCAAGCTCGGATACGTCAATCAGGGCGAGATTACCGCACCGCAAACCACGCCGGTGCGTCACTTCCTGATGATTAAACCGGTTGTCACGCTGGATGATATTTTACACCGTGCTGACTGGTGCGGTCAGTTGCAGCAGGCCTGGTATGAGCACATTCCGTTGAGTGAGAAAATGGGCGTGCGCATCCTGCAATACACCGGGCAAAAATTTATTACCACCATGCCGGAAACCGGCAACCAAAATCCGCACCATACCCTGTTTGCCGGAAGTCTGTTTTCGCTGGCAACGCTTACCGGCTGGGGACTGATCTGGCTGTTGCTGCGTGAGCGCCACCTGGGCGGCACCATTATTCTGGCTGATGCGCACATACGCTACAGCCGTCCGATTACGGGCAGGCCGGGTGCCATTGCCGACCTCGGATCATTGAGTGGCGATCTCGATCGCCTGGCGCGAGGCCGTAAAGCCCGGGTTCAGCTTGATGTGCAGTTATTTGGTGATGATGAGTGTGGCGCGGTGTTTGAAGCGGTCTACATCGTGTTGCCCGTTGATCCTGACGGGCCGCTGGAAGAAGGCGGCTCAGGGGCACGCATCAATTAAACAACAGGGCCGCGATTGCGGCCCTGTGTGTTTTTACTTCACCTGTCCTGCCTGCATGGTTTGCTGCAGTTGCTGGCTGTCTGTATTCACCGACAGCGTGGCATTAACTGAGGGGGCTAACGGCTGCCCGTCCTTCAGTGAGGCATTGAGTCGCAACTGAAAATTGCTGTCACCTTCCAGTGGAAGCGCGGGCCAGCCCCAGTTCTGCAAGACATTGACCGGTACGCCGCGCCCCGAGAGATTCAGGCTGAGAGGGCGGACGGCTTGCTGTCCTACCGTTGCCGTGCCTTCCAGTAAACCTTTACCACTAAACGCGCTCAGTTCCGTCACCTTGATTTGTTGATCGTCAGCCTCCAGCGCAATGGACGGATGGCGCAGATCGGTGCGGTTAAAGGTCGATTCCGCAGCGTTCAGGCTGAGTTTACCTGACCAGATTCCCCATTGATGCTGACGGGCCAGCTGCAGATTCTCCCCGCTGCCATCCAGTGAGGTGAGCTGGAAAGGAAACGCAGGGTTGATATCGATGATCAAATTACGGTTTGAGGTGAAACGGTTCACGGTAAGGCCGCCCAGCCAGTCGGGAAGGGGAGCCTGCCATAACGCCCGCCAGTTCTGCGGCAGCGTATATTCCAGGCCCGCGACGGCAAGATTATTCAGCGTCAATTGCTTGTCGTTACGCGACCAGTTTCCGTCGGCACGGATGACGCCGTTGGCCCAGCGCGAGCTGAACTGGGTCAGGGCAATCCCCTGTGGCGAGAAGTCCATGTTGATGATGGGATCGTTAAGCTCGAATTTGCCGTTGATAAAGTTACCGGCGTTCATCGCCAGTGAACCATCCTGACTCTGCCAGTCCCGGCCTTTCCAGCTGAGATTTTTCAGTGTCAGATCGAGATCGGTTACCGCCCAGTCAGGGCCCTGCAGCCGGGCATCGGTAATGTCGACGCGGTTTAGCGTCACCGACTGCACTTCTTCAAAGGGTTTCAGGAAATCAACAAGCGTGCTGGCGGTTTGCAAACGGATATCGTTCAGGCGGAGTTGATTGATCTTCCAGTTTCCCTGCGCATCACGCTCTCCGTTACCGGTCATGGAACCGCGGGCTAAATCAGCACCGATGTTGCTAAACACCATGCGGCCCTGTGACACATTGCCCTGAATCAGCACATTTTCACCCGCAACGCTGTTTAGCGTCATCTTGCCTGCGCTCATCTGGAACTGCGCATCCCGTCCCAACACATCGCCAGTCAACGGGGCCCACGGCACTATACCGCCATTCACCTGCAGGGCTGAAAGCGGTAACGCCGAAGAGGGGCTGTCGATGCGCATATTGTTCAGTTGCAGACGGTTAGCCTGCACGGGTAATGCGCTATTCGTTGCCAGGTTAGCAAGATTAACCTCACCGTCACGTAATTCTATGCTGGCAAAGTGAAAAGGATCGCTGAACTGCAACAGGGCAATGCCCAAGTCGACGCGCCTGGCGACCAGCACAGCCGGCTGTCCATCATGACCAAAACTGAAATCATCCAGAATAATGTGCGAAGGTGATGAAAAGTTATGTTCGATTTTACTCAGCGACAGATGCCATTCCGTTTTATCGCTCACCCAACGGCTAAACCAGCCCGCGCCCCACTGTGTCTGCAGCAGTACATACAGCACCACTAACGCAAACAGTAGTAGTAACAATAAGGTGAGGAAAAACTTTCCTATAAATTTCATCGTATCCTTCCCGGGTTCAGTCCGCTGAAAGGTTGTTATGCCTGAATTAGCGTTATAGCTCAACCGCCTGGATGTAAATCAGTATAAATAGCAGGCAGGTCCTGACCTGCCTTAAAAATCACTTTTCCGGTGGGAAAATCAGATTAAGCACAATCGCCGTAATACCGCCTGCGGCAATACCCGAGGAGAGCAAGGTTTTCAGCCAGTCAGGCGCAAACTGCAGAATCAGCGGTTGCTGTGACACGCCAAGTCCTGCGGCCAGCGAGAGGGCGATAATCATGATGGCGCGTCGGTTCAGCGGCTCTCTGGAGACAATACGCACGCCGGATGCTGCGATGGTCCCAAACATCACAATAGTGGCACCGCCCAGAACCGGCTCAGGAATATGCTGTACCAGTCCACTGACCGCCGGGAACAGGCCCAGCAGGATAAGCATCAGCGCCACGACAAAACCAACATAGCGGCTGGCAACACCGGTAAGTTGGATAACGCCGTTATTCTGTCCAAAGCAGGAGTTGGGGAAGGTATTAAACAGGGCAGACACAAACGAGTTAAGGCCATTCGCCAGCACGCCGCCTTTCAGGCGCTTCATATACAAAGGACCGCTCACCGGCTGCTCCGACACGTCAGAGGTGGCGGTGATATCACCAATGGTTTCCAGCGAGGTCACCATAAACACCAGCATCAGCGGGATGAGCAGGTTCCAGTCAAACCCCAGGCCGTAATAGAGCGGAGTCGGTAGCGCAATCAGTGGCTGATTTGCGGGCGTATTGATGGATGGCAGCATATCCAGCACCCAGGCGAGCAGGTAGCCAACCACCATGGCAATCACCAGTGAGGCGACGCGCAGGTAAGCATTTTTCTGACGGTTCAGAAGGATAATAACCAACAAAACCGCACCGGCCAGCAGCAGGTTTTTAGGCGCGCCGAAGCTGTGGTCGTTCATGGCGGCGAAACCACCACCAACGGACGTCAGGCCAACCTGAATAAGGGACAATCCAATGATCATCACGACAATACCAGACACCAGAGGCGTGATGATACGGCGTGCCAGATGCAGCACCCGCGACAGTACCATTTCCGTGCAGGATGCCACCATCAAGGTGCCAAACAGCGCCGCCATCATGGTGGGCACATCTGCGCCGCCATTTTTCAGCGCCATGCCGCCCATAATCAGCGGCGTCACAAAGTTAAAGCTGGTGCCCTGAATGGACAGCAAGCCTGAGCCGACCGGCCCCCAGGTTTTGATTTGCAGAACGGATGCCACGCCAGAGGCGAACAGGGACATGCTGATAATGTGCTGCGTGTCCTGCGCCGGTAAACCCAATGCCTGGCAGATCAACAGCGCGGGCGTAATCACGGCGACAAACATGGCCAGCAGATGCTGACCGGCCGCAAACAGGGTTTGCGTAAGTGGCGGACGATCTTCCAGACGGTAAATCAGTTCACTTTTACTGGCGGTAGTCGGGTTAAGCTGCTGATTGGTTGACATCGTAACGGTTCCCAAAAAAAAGTGTGGCGATTGTAATCGTCCACGGATCAAAAGCAAACGTTTGCCTGGTGGTGCAAAAAAAGCGTCAGGCGTTGCTGTAGCGGCCGGTTTCCGGTAGCCAGCGCTCGATCAGTGCCTGTGCCTGTTCGGGATAGTGCTGGTGGATGTGCCGCGCGACGCGTTGTACTTCAGGAATCATAGCCTGATCGCGCAGGAGATCGGCGACCTTAAACTCCGCGTTACCGGTTTGGCGCGTACCCAGCAGTTCGCCCGGCCCGCGGATCTCCAGATCGTGTTGGGCAATCACAAAGCCGTCGTTGCTGTCGCGCAGCACCTGCAAACGCTTCTGTGCCGTTTTGCTTAGCGGCGCTTTATAAAGCAGTACGCAGTGAGACGCGACCGCGCCACGGCCTACGCGTCCGCGCAGCTGGTGAAGCTGGGCAAGACCGAGGCGTTCTGGATTTTCAATGATCATCAGGCTGGCGTTTGGCACATCCACGCCGACCTCAATAACGGTCGTGGCGATCAGCAGCTGTATCTCGTTCGCTTTGAAGGCCTGCATCACCGCCAGTTTCTCCGCTGACTTCATGCGTCCGTGCACCAGCCCTACCTGCAAGTCCGGCAGCGCGATTTTTAACTCTTCCCATGTCGCTTCTGCGGCCTGGGCTTCGAGCAGATCGGACTCTTCAATCAGCGTACAGACCCAGTAAGCCTGACGACCTTCATGGCAAGCGCTTTGCACCCGGGCAATGATCTCACTGCGACGGCTGTCAGGAATGGCCACAGTCGTCACCGGCGTTCTGCCCGGCGGCAGCTCATCAATGGTTGAGGTATCGAGATCGGCATAAGCGGTCATCGCCAGGGTACGCGGAATCGGTGTGGCGGTCATGATCAACTGGTGAGGATGGAAACCCTGCTCTTCCCCTTTTTCCCACAGCGCCAGCCGCTGGTGAACCCCAAAACGGTGTTGTTCATCAATAATCACCAGCGCCAGACCGTTGAACTTCACCTGCTCCTGAAACAGGGCATGCGTACCGACCACCATGGCTACGTTGCCGCTGGCAATAGCATCTTGCTGCGCCTGACGCGCTTTCCCTTTTTGTTTGCCCGCCAGCCAGCCGACTTCCAGGCCAAGTGGCGCAAGCCACTGACGGAAATTATTGGCATGCTGCTCAGCCAGCAACTCTGTCGGTGCCATCAGCGCCACCTGTTTGCCGTGGGCGATAACGTTCAGGGCCGCAAGGGCCGCGACCAGCGTTTTACCCGATCCCACGTCACCCTGGACAAGCCGCAACATGGGATAATCGTGCGCTAAGTCTTTTTCAATTTCCGCCACGACGCGTTTTTGGGCGGCAGTGGGGGAAAAAGGCAGGGCAGCCAGTAAGCGGTCACTCAACGTATGACGGGCGGGCATCGGCAGCGCGTAATGGCGCTGCGCACCGGCCCGAACCGCCAGCATACTGAGATTATGCGCCAGCAGTTCTTCAAGAATCAGCCTGCGCTGAGCGGGATGCTGCCCACTTTCAAGTTCGCTGAGTTTGACATCGGGTGGGGGACGATGCAGCGTGCGTAAGGCGTCGGGCAGGCTGATCAGTCCGCCGCTTAACGCCTGCGGCAACAGTTCCGTAATAGGGCAGTTTTCCAGCAGAGTTAATGCCTGGTCGGTAAGATTGCGAAGTGTTGCCTGACGAATGCCTTCGGTTGTGGGATAGACTGGCGTCAGGGTTTCTTCCAGCGTCACATGGCTGTGCTCGCCCTGTACGCGGTATTCCGGATGGATAATTTCTGCGCCGCGCTGCCCGCGTTTAATTTCGCCCCAGGCGGTTACCCGGCGGCCGGGTGCGAGGCTGTTTTTCATACCGGCATTGAAGTTGAAGAAGCGCATGGTTAACACGCCGCTGCCATCGCCGATCTGGCACACCATCATACGTCGGCGGCCAAAAGTAATGTCGGTATGCAGCACGTCGCCTTCGACCGTTGCCCAAATTCCCGGTAACAGGTCGTTGATAGCATAAAGCTGGGTGCGATCTTCGTAACGCAGAGGAAGGTGTAGCAGTAAATCCTGGATAGTATGCAGGCCAATTTTAGCCAGCTTTGCTGCCTGGCTGGCGCCGACGCCGGTCAGGGTACTGAGCGGTATGGCATCCAGCAGACGGCCTTTCATTTCTTACTTCTGCCTGTTGCTTGCATCGTTGCCCACCAACTGTCATCGGCTTCTATCTCGCCCTGCGCGTTGATATGGGGATAGGGCATCCGTTTATGTTTTGCCACGCGCGCCAGAACAGGATAGCCCCCTTCAAACAGCAGGCGCTGTTGTTCTTCGTGTGCCAGAAGGCTGGATTGACGTTGATACATACCGGCATTTTGCCGCTGGCGCTGGGCTTCATAAAGAATCAGCGCGGACGCAACGGAAACGTTGAGTGACTGAACCATTCCCACCATCGGAATAATGATGTGACGATCGGCCAGGGCCAGGGCTTCATCTGTGATACCGGTTTTTTCCTGACCCATCAAAATGCACGTGGGTTTGGTGTAATCAATCTCACGAAAATCCACAGCGTCAGCAGAGAGGTTTGTCGCCAGTATCTGCATCTTTTGCGTTTTAAGATGGCCAATAGCGTCGGTGATTGAACGGTGCGTCACAACCTTTACCCAGCTATTGCTGCCGGCCGAAGCCGAAGCCTGGGTTCGCATGCGTTGGCTTGGCCACACGGCATGGACCTCATGAATCCCCACCGCATCCGCAGTGCGGATCACCGCGGAAACGTTGTGCGGTTTATGCACCTGCTCCATGCAGACGGTAAGGTCATGCTGACGCAGGGCCAGCATTTCCTGAATACGAGAAAAGCGTTGAGGATTCATGCACTAGTTACGGTTGCGGTGAACTTTAATCACATCCGGCATCACACGAATTTTACGCATGATATTCGCCAGGTGGACGCGATCGCGTGCGGTCAGACGGATAAAGGCACTGTAAACGCGGCCATCGCGTTCTTCAGTATTCAGGCTCTGAATATTGGAGCCCGCCGTGTTGATCGCTGCCGTCAGGTTCGCCAGTGCGCCCTGGTGGTTAAACATATCGACCTTGATCTCAGCCACGAACTCTTGCTCAGTGACTTTATCCCACTCCACCGGCATGAATTTTTCTGGCTCTTTTTGATAGCCGCGAATATTTCGACAGGATTCATGGTGAACAACCAGGCCTTTACCCGGACTGACGTGTGCAACAATCGGATCGCCGGGAATAGGACGACAGCATTTCGCAAAGGTAATGAGTACGCCGTCTGCGCCTTTGATGGGCAGCTTGCCCTGTTTTTTGTTGTTATTGAGCGCGTTAGTGTCAGTTTGAAGCAGGTTTTTGGCCACCACCACGCTCATTGCATTCCCCAGGCCGATTTCTGCTAACAGATCGTCCAGCGAGGTCAGCTTCATGCGGTCAAGCTCATGCTTGATGTTTTCCGCCGGCACTTCCGCCAGTTTACGACTGCCGCCCATCGCATGGCTGAGCAGGCGGCGTCCCAGATTTACCGAGTCTTCACGCTTGAGGTTTTTCAGAAGCTGACGAATCTTAGCGCGTGCTTTGGAACTGACCACAAAGTTGAGCCAGGCAGCGTTAGGACGTGCGCCGGGCGCAGTAATAATCTCAATGGTCTGGCCGCTGGTGAGCGTCTGGGACAGCGGATAAGGCTGACGGTCAACGCGCGCGCCCACACAGGCATGACCAATATCGGTATGCACCGCATAGGCAAAATCGACCGGCGTGGAGCCGGTCGGCAATTCGACGATGCGGCCTTCGGGCGTAAAGACGTAGATCTCATCCGGGAAGAGATCGGACTTCACGCTTTCAATGAATTCAAATGAGCTACCGGCGCTCTGTTGCAGCTCCAGCAGGCTTTGCAGCCAGCGCTGGGCACGAATTTGCGCCGTGGTGCCGCTTTCGCCAGCTTGTTTATAAGCCCAGTGCGCAGCAACCCCCATTTCGGCCATCTGATCCATATCTTCGGTACGGATTTGCACCTCAACCGGTACGCCATGCGGCCCGATCATAGAGGTATGCAGAGATTGATAGCCGTTAGCTTTGGGAATGGCGATATAGTCTTTCACCCGGCCCGGACGTGGCTTGTATAAGCTGTGCATCTGGCCCAGGACGCGGTAGCAGGTATCCAGATCTTTCACGATAACGCGAAAGGCGTAAATATCCATGATCGAGTGAAAACGCTGCTCTTTCAGCGTCATTTTGCGGTAAATCGAGTAAAGGTGCTTTTCGCGCCCACTTACCCGGCAGGGAATACCGGCTTCCTGCAGGCGACCGTCGATCTCAGAGAGGATTTTTTGAATCATCTCTTTACGGTTGCCACGGGCCGCTTTCACGACCTCTTTAATCACCCGAAAACGATTGGGATAGAGCGCTTCAAAGCCCAGCTCCTCCAGTTCCGTTTTTAGGTGATGAATCCCCAGGCGATGCGCCAGAGGACTGTATATTTCCAGCGTTTCCAGTGCGATGCGACGGCGTTTATCAGGACGTAACGACCCGAGCGTACGCATGTTGTGGGTGCGGTCAGCCAGCTTGATGAGAATGACGCGGATATCCTGCACCATCGCCATAATCATCTTGCGGAAGTTCTCTGCCTGCGCCTCTTTCTTATCACGGAATTTCAGCTTATCCAGCTTTGAAACGCCTTCAACCAGCTCGGCAACGCTCTTACCAAACAGCTGTTCCATATCCTGATAGGTGGCAGGCGTGTCTTCAATGACGTCATGCAAAAGCGCGGCCATGAGGGTTTCATGGTCGAGCTTCATTTCTGCCAGAATACAGGCTACCGCGACAGGATGCGTGATGTAAGGCTCGCCGCTGGAGCGTGTCTGTCCCTCGTGGGCATCACGTGATACGAGATAGGCTTGCTTGAGGCGCTTAATCTGGTCCTCAGGCAAGTATTGTTCAATCAGTTGATTGAGACTTTCAAACAGATACAAGGTTGACCTGCAGCTAGCTGTTAACGACGACCTTCAGCGATAGCGGTAACGGCCTGTAACTCCGCGGCTTCCTGCTCTTGCTGCTCCTGACGATCACGCACATCTAAAATCTGATTGGTGACCAAACCTTCTTCGATTTCGCGCAATGCGATAACGGTGTGTTTATCGTTCTCTTCGGGAACCAGCGGATCTTTTCCGCCTACCTGCATCTGACGTGCACGACGTGCAGCGACCAACACCAGGTCAAAACGATTACCCACTTTTTCTACTGCGTCCTGAACGGTTACGCGTGCCATAGGTGTGCTACTCCACAGATGAAGAAATGACTCGGCATCATACTGAAACTGGGTTCAGACTGCCAACAGTTTGCTGATCAAAGCGTCATGGCGCGCTTTCTGACGGGCCATGCGCAGACGTTCTGCGCGAATAATGGTTTTCAGATCGGATAACGCCAAATCAAAATCATCATTCACGATTAAATAGTCGTATTCGGCATAGTGGCTCATTTCTGCCACGGCCTGTGCCATACGACGTGCAATGACCTCTTCGCTGTCCTGACCGCGACCACGCAGGCGACGATCCAGCTCTTCTTTAGAAGGAGGCAATACAAATATACTGCGCGCGTCGGGCATTTTAGCGCGAATTTGCTGCGCACCTTGCCAGTCAATATCAAGAAAAACGTCTACGCCGGTCGCCAGAACTTGTTCAATCGTCTTACGCGCGGTGCCGTAATAGTTGTCGAAAACTTTCGCGTGCTCAAGGAAAGCATCTTCCTCGATCATCTTTTCGAACTCATGCTGTTGAACAAAGAAGTAATGTTCACCATGTGCCTCGCCCGGCCGCATGCCGCGCGTGGTATGTGAAACAGACACTTGCGTATCATACAGCGGCTGCGTTTTTAACAGCGCCTGAATCAGACTGGATTTCCCTGCGCCACTGGGAGCAGAAACAATATAGAGCGTACCTTGGGCCATGATTTTCTTGAATTGATTAAGTGCGGAGTCGATTTCCTGCACAGTATACACAGCTTCCCCGCGCCACGCAGCGTTTGCGCCGCCATCACCGCGAAAAGTTTATGCGATCAGGTACGCAAAGCCGCTTTTCGCATCTGAAAACACACCTCAATGTTCACACAAGCCGTCCCAGAATGCGCGAATGCAGCTGGCTCAGCCTGACGTTCAGCGCTTGAATGATAAAAAATCAGGAGGTGACGGATGAAAGGGATGTTAACTGCCGGGCTGATGCTGTTATTCAGCCCAACTTATTCCTGTGGGGCCTTGTGTCCTGCATGGACGCCTGCACGTGCGGTGAGTGAGATCGGTCACCTGCAACAACAGCTTCGGCACTGGGATGACGCGTATTACCAGCAGGGGCGTTCGCTGGTTGCGGATGCAGATTACGATAGTTTGCAGCAGCGGCTTAACCACTGGCAACGCTGTTTTACGCAGACGGCGGGCGACTATGTGCCTGCTTTGCCGGGGGACGGTACTTTGTGGCATCCGGTTGCGCATACGGGCGTAAAAAAAGTACAGGATAAACGTGCACTGGGTTACTGGATGCAGACGCGGCAAGACCTTTGGGTCCAACCGAAAATCGATGGTGTTGCCGTCTCGCTAATCTATCGACAGGGAAAACTGGTGTCGTTAATTAGCCGTGGAGATGGTTTACATGGTGAGCAGTGGCTGGCGAAAGCCAGACGGATTCCCGCCATTCCGGCGATGATTGACAGTGATGACGCTACCGTTGTCTTACAGGGCGAGCTTTTTTTGCGGATGACCGGTCATCAACAGGCGACCGATGGCGGCAAGAACGCCAGAGCCCGCGTTGCGGGGGCAATGATGAGTCAGGAAGACTCGCCGCTTCTGGAACAACTGGGTATTTTTATCTGGGGCTGGCCTGACGGGCCAGCCAGTATGCATGAACGCCTGACCCGATTGGCCGCATGGGGATTCGATCTTGCCAGTCACTGGACCCAACCCGTTCAGGATGAAGAGGAGGCTGAAAGCTGGCGTGATCGCTGGTTTCATGCACCCTTGCCTTTTGTCACCGATGGCGTTGTCGTGCATCAGACAACACGTCCGGCGGGAAAGTACTGGCAGCCAGGTGAGGGGGAATGGGCTATCGCCTGGAAATACCAGCCACCGGCGGTCAGCAGTGAGGTACGCTCCGTTGATTTTTCGATAGGGCGCACGGGAAAAGTCGCAGTGGTACTGAACCTGCAACCTGTGCAGTTGGATGATAAAACCGTCAGGCGAGTCAGTATAGGGTCGCTAAAACGCTGGCGTGAGCAGGATATTATCGCAGGCGATCAGGTGACGATTAGCCTTGCGGGTCAGGGCATTCCACGGCTTGATCGTGTTATCTGGCGCGTGGCGCAGCGGGATTACCCTGAACCGCCTGAACCTGAGCAATTCACGCGACTAAGTTGTTATACCTTAACGCCGGATTGCCATCGCCAGTTACTGGCGCGTTTGAGTTGGCTGAGCCAAAAGTCAGTGCTCGACATTCCTGGTGTGCAACGCAGTACCTGGCAACGGCTACTGGAAACCGGCTGTATTACGCATCTGTTTTCCTGGCTGACCATTACGCCAGAACAAATCGCCGCCGCAGCGGGTATCTCATCCGAGAGAGCACAACACATCTGGCATCGGTTTGATTTGACCCGGAAACAACCTTTGCGTCGCTGGCTCAATGCGTTAGGCATTGAACTGCCGCAAAAGGCACTGCGCGCATTAGACGATAAAGCGTGGGACGCTGTGCTGACTCGGGATGTAAAAGGCTGGCAATCTCTGCCCGGCGTGGGCGCATTGCGGGCAGAACGTATTACCTCACATCTTAAGGATGCCGGGCTGCGAACGTTGATTACCTTTTTACAGCAGCAGGGTATCCCTTCCTCATCAATGATCGGGATGGGGATAATTGAAGATGGGTAAACCGAGGCGAAATCGCAGGGCCAGCAGGCGGGCAAAAAAGCCAAAGAGTAAGGTGATAATAATCACAACCTCATGTGCCAGAGGGGTTTTCAGCAGCAGGATGTACATCCAGCCTGATGCGAACGCGATACCGGCATATAACTCTTTTTGAAACACCAACGGGATACGATTACAAAACATATCGCGCAAAACGCCACCAAAGACGCCGGTAATAACCGCACTGATCGCGGCAATAATCATGGCATGGCCCGAATCCAGGGCAACCTGCGCACCGATAATAGAAAACACCACCAGACCAAGCGCATCCAGTACCAGAAACACCTTTCGTAGATGGGGCATTAACGGCGCGACAAACGTGGTCACCACGGCAGCAGCGGCTACGATCATGATGTATTCAGGATGCTTTACCCAACCCAGCGGATAATGACCAAGGAGAATATCGCGCACTGAACCCCCGCCTATCGCGGTAACAGAAGCAATGATGATCACACCAAACAGGTCCATTTTACGACGGCCAGCGGCAAGCGCCCCCGTCATTGCCTCAGCGGTGATACCAAGGATATAGAGAACAGTAAGTAACATAGCAGGCTCCAGGAAGACGGCGGCAAGGCTACGCCACTGAAGAGAACGGCGCGACTGAGATTTTCTGTTAATAGCTTTAAAAGTATCAGTAAAAACTCACCCTTTCAGGATAAGATTTTATTAATCAATAATTTATGGAAAATTAAGGGCCTGTATCAACACAAATTCTATTGGATAAACCGGGTCAGCCTTACTCCCCGTTGACGTATTGCACGGCTCAGGCTCTTTGAGACGACATTATGTTTGTATAAACAGAGAAAGGAAACAGTGTAAGCCGGGAATCTACAGGGCTGATTAATGGCAGCCCGTATGCGGGGTGAGCGCAAGTGAAGTGTGGGTTAAGCGAGCGGAGAAGGCTGTTGATGCAACGTGCCAGGTCTTATAAAAACCGTGCTGATCGACAACACGGCAAGACCGCTTTTCAGGTGTCCGGCATCCAGCAAGCGCATTATATATTCCTGAGGCAGATCTGGAAGAATGTTTTCAGACTGAATTGATATACCGGTTGAAACCATATACGGCCATAACAGCAGTAAGCCAGCATTCTTACTGACACCATTGCCAGGTAGCCCCATAGTGCGCACAAAACCGAAGGTGTGCTCCATACCGTCAGCAGTGTAATGACCAGGCCCACGAATACGGATGATATTTCGCAAAATGCGATATCGGAAAATTGTTTTTCGCGCTGCAATATCGCGCGATAGTGTTGCCCCTGAGGAATGATGATAAAGATGACGGCAGCCATCTCAAGCATCATGGTTATCTGTGGCTGATTAAACAGCCGATCGACAACAATGCCGGAAATAAAAAAAACAGCAAAAATGATCAGTCCCAGCAGTATGTTGCCCCAGTAAATAACCGATAACCTATTGACTGAGAGTGTCGAATAACGAATCACGCTGTTTGAGAACCCGCGATCCGCCAGTGTGTCAATGACCAGCAATCCAGCAATGACAACAGCCAACAAATTAAAGGCTTCAGCCTGCAGGATTTTACCCAGCAGGGAAAGTTGCAATACGCCAATGCTTAATATTTTAAACGATGAAAGAAGTGGCCAATTAACGTGTATAAGATTTATTTTACGTATCGCCATAATATTCCCGCCGGGTAAATTGTTATGACGGTAAGCAGACAGTGATGCCTGCTTACCCTCGGGGTTATTTATATTTTATTGTGGTTTTTCAGTAAACACGGCCTTGAGCACATCAGCACTGTATAAAAATCACGTGGAGTGCTAAATGCTTTTTTATGTTTAATGCCCAAACCTGTTCTTCTTTTCTTCATTTAACGATGAACATTAAAAACGATCCCTGTTATATCGTTATAAAGGTTTTGCTGTGTGTAGGTAATTTATAACGCTTTTTAATGAGGTTAACATCATAAGGAAAATCTGATATGTGATTTGAGAAAGGCGCTAATGTTTATTGTCTGGAGGATATTTCTCACTTGCTAAATAAACGCTTCATAACGACTTGTGGCAAAGTCACGTATGACTATTCAGTAGTAAAAAATACAAAATAAAAAAGGCTTTGAAACGTTATACATAGCGTCGTTTTAAGGCGATGACCCAGGATTTTTCCCGTATGAAACACTTAAGCCGGGGCAAAGAAAGTGCAAGGTGGTTATGTAAGCAATGGTCGTAGCGCTTATCCATTCTGAACGTAAAAATTTCCCAGACGTCAGAATATGTTCATGGTAGAGAGGCACAACGTCATAAGAGGAGGTATGACAGATGCGGGTGCGGCCGTTTTATGGTCAGGACAGAATATTGATATCTGCACGCTGGATGAGCAAGTGCTGTGAGTCGTAACGGGGAAAGAGCGATAGCGGCAGTATGAAAAAATAAAGCAGGCTTGAGCCTGCTTTATCGTTATACGTAGAGAGACGCTTCACCTGGTGGACGCGTTTTAAATCGGCGATGCAGCCAAAGGTACTGGTCAGGCGCTCGCATGATTTGGCTCTCAATCACTTTATTCATATAGGCAGCGGCGGCTGATTCATCCGTATGAGGGTAGTTTTCCAGAATCGGTTCGATAATCAGTTTATAACCATCGTTGCCTGGATTACGAATCAGCATGATCGGCACCATCGCAGGCTTGGCCAGGCGAGATAAAACGTATGTGCCGTTTGTTGTCGCTGCTTTCTCAACGGCGAACAGCGGTGCGAAAGTACTGCCTTTTGGGCCGTAATCCTGGTCCGGTGCAAACCAGACGGATTCGCCCTGCTTAAGCGCCTGTACCATCCCGCGCAGATCGCGACGGTCAATCATCGCCTTATTGGATCGCATGCGGCCTTTGGTCTGAACGTACTCCATCGCGCGGTTATTATGTGGTCGGTACATTGCCATCATCGGCTGACACAATCCGCTGATGCGGCCACCCAGCTCCAGAGACATAAAATGGATACCGATTAACATCACGCCCCGGCCTTCATTCTGAGCAGAATAGAGGTTTGCAAGCCCTGAGACAGTAAACAGGCGCTTAACGGCGTGGTCCGGCCAGAACCAGGCAATGCCTGTTTCAAGCAGCGCCATACCAAGAGAAGCAAAGTTTCCCGCAATCATGCTTTCTTTGTCTTCATCACTGATGCCAGGAAAACAAAGTTCAATGTTACGACGGGTAATGCGCTCTCGACGCTGAAGGAAATGACGGGAAAGTTTACCGGCACCTGCGCCAAGTCGCATCAGGACAGGATAGGGAAGTTGAACTAAGAGCCAGAGAATGCCAAGACCAAACCATGTAAACCAATAACGGGGATGTAAAAGCGTGCTGCTGAACTGCCTGGTGTTTTTCATCATTGACCTTAAAGGATTGATGGATGTAACGCAAAAAGACCCATTCCTTAAGTTCCCAAGCGGTACGGCTGTACTAACTACGACCAGCACTTTATCAAAAAGTGCCCTCTGTCACAGTGAGCTTTCGTCATCTTCAGGATTAGGATGATCGATTGCATCGGGGCGTCATCGAGCAAGAAATGGTAGTGTGAAATAATTTTATTTTTATAAAACAGTGTCTTATTTTTTCGGTTGTGTGTTGAGGATAGCAAAACAGGCGTCTGGAAATTAAGACAGTTCTGTACTCAACAGCCACCATCTTTTCGATAAATTTACATTCTTAGTGGCAAAAATCTAAAAAATGACTATGGATGAGTATGCACAGCCTTCTTGTGAAAAGCTACATGATGAAATGCGTGCGCACTGTTCAGGATGTATGTGGACTGGGAATTCAGCGGAAATTATCCTCACAAGCGATACACGTTTACCCACATACGTAACGTGTATGGCTTAGGAGAAAAACCGAGTCTGGAAAAGAAAAATCCTAGTTATAGGTAATCGTCATCAGGCGAAAATCACCGACTTTTTTTAACTGCACCTTACCCAGCTTAAGCGGTAAAGATTGTTGGCTGTCATTCATACGCAAGGTTGTGGCTTCAGTTTTACCTCCTCTTGTGCAACTTTGTTTAATCTGAGAATTAACAATAAGCGTGTCGCAACCGGGTTCCACAATTGAACCTTTGAAATTGATTTGTCCGCCAGTGGCAAAAGACAACGGCGATAACGTCATTAATACAAACACAAAAGTTAATTTTTTCATGGCTTCAGTCTCTGATTGGTTTCACAAAGAAAGAACGGCATTTAAAAATAAAACTTTAGTAGAACATTCGTTTTTTATTTCTCATCTTTGCTTTTTTAATACGAAAATGTGAGCGAATTGGTGTTTTTTTGTTGTGTTATAATACCGAGCATTAAAAATAAGCAGGCTTATCGTTTCTGAAAGTTTTTGCGTATCTGGCTTTTAATTAATGATTTCTTTCGGAATAACGCATTTTGGGTAATGAAAGGCAACTTAAAACTAATCGTACTTATCAACGCGTATAAAATTCCTTACATACGCATTCTGAGTGATAACTCAATGAGGTAGGCACGATTAAACGTGCTGACACGTAACGTCATGTACTGATCTTACATACATAAGAATTTTCCTCATTCTTATTTTTTACCTGAGTTGTCGGCTGTCAGGCTTCTATGATTGATGATGACGTTTTTTAACAGGGAGTTTTTCTTTTCGGGAGGTTAACGAGATGAAGCGCAAATGCTTATAATGGAATGGTTACTTATATCGTGTGAAGACAATAACTTTTAGCAAGCGTGCAGAATTAGTCGCTATAAAGTTAGGAAGTCGCATGACAGATAGCGTTCTGCATGCTTAATTATTTATCACCTCAAGGGTGATAAATAAAGATGGAATTATACAGGCTCATGATACGTTAATACGTCATGATATCAATCTATCGGTAGGCAGGGTTTAAATATCGCCACTATTATGCTTCATTAATAAATAAATGATGCAGCTTAGTTTTCTCATTAAGACATTGCTCACCATTTGTGCATAAGTTTAAAATAATACTGACGATCATTAATATACATGAAAAATAAAAAAAGCCCACTTGATATGGGCTTGCATTTGTTAATGCAGTTGCATGGATATTGCTCATGTTCTGGATTTGAATATCGATTGAAATAATTAATGATTATTAATCATGAGGTTAGTGGTTTACTTTGTAGTGCATTTCTGTTCCACTCACCGTTAAGCATAATGACAAGCTGTTCAGCTTACAGGTTTAATGGTTGTCGTAAATCTATCACCTTTGATCAGTTCACCAGAAGGTTTTCGATAGTAAGACTCACCATCAAGACGGTAATAAGTGTAGCCATCCTTTGTTTTAGTGATATCCATGACCCAGTTTGACTTGTCTATACAGTTTTCTTCTGTTTTCATGTCGTCAAAGCATAGCAAGTAATCGATATCATGGTCTGGAAACAACCCAGAGTTCTTAGGCGCTAGCTTTTGATACTTGCCATCAAATTTCCAGATTGAAACATTGTACGTTTCAGAAGAAGAGATGGTTTTAGCACCATTATTATCCCACCACTTGATTTTATCACTATCAGTGAAAGGCATGTTTTTAACCAATAATTCTTGAGTGAAATCGGTGCCATGAACGGCAAAGACTATTGGAGAATTGAAAAAATCACATGAAAAAAAAGCTAAAGTTGTCAATGCTGCAACATAAACGAGCGTTTTTCTCATGCTCATTGACGTCTCCGGTAGTGTAGTCAAAACGGTGCTTTCATTTTACTGAAATGCGTAAAATAAATCTACCATCCCTAAAAGTGAAACTGTAATTTAACATCTAACGGGATAGAATTAGATGTTTATACTGTCATCTTTATAAATTTTACTTCCTGGTTTGATGCTTTTTTTATGAGTTGTCTGTTTTAAATATTTTTAATATAAAAATTAAAGACTGCAGAGAAATAAATTTTAGTGAAATTTTATTAATTAAAGTGTGCAAAAAAATAAAAAATTACTTGCGTAAGCGGCCTGTTTAATTAAAGTGAAAGCTTATGATTGGATTGCATTTAATGTGCTCTTGGCAGGGTGATGTGGTGAATGCTTAATTAATAAATGCAGGGTGGGGTTTTGTTTTCCTCATTAAAATATTACTCGCCATCAGGGCATAATTTTAAAATAATACTGACGAACATTAATATAAATGAGAAATAAAAAAGCCCACTTAATATGGGCTTGTATTTGTTAATGCAGTTGCATGGAGATTACTCGATATTTTGAATCTGAATGTTGAGTGGTGCTGCATCTACTATGATTTATATGAATTTTAACTAATCAGTCTTTCGATTAGCTACACCCTTAAGTACACAGTAAGCAGATGCTATGTTGTATATGCTGCTTAATCGCTCAACGCAACGTGGCCACTGATTCCATATCTCTCGTTCATCGAAAAGCTCGGTTTTATGTTTAGCAAGTAATGCATTCAAGCGTGAACGTCCTAGCTGTTGTCTAAGACTGGCTTTAAGCGCTGTTACGCTAGGTTCTTTTGGGAGGGTAGTAAGACACCCTCCAGTAATCAACTCTTCTCCTAAGCCTTTAGAATAGACTTGGAGTCGTTTGAAGGGATTTCTGATCTCGAGGAGTTCAGACAGCATCAAGGCATCCTTTTTCTTACTGGCTGGTTTAGCACCTGGCTTGTATCGAGCTTCGATACGCAAGAAGTGTTTATGTTTGTCCAGATTGATATTAATCAGTTTGGCACGATCCTTCAGAATGAGTTTTCTGTCTCGGCGTGCATTAAGTTTTTCATAGAAATGGATATGTAAAAGGGAACGATGGCTACCTATTCTGACTCCTGGTAAACCATTTTCAGTATCGTAATACTTAGTTTTTCCTGAACGCTTTAATCCCCATATATAATCATCTAGTTTGCAGTTATATACGTCAAGAGCTACGTCTACTCGCGTGATCCAAGCTCGAACGAGTAGCTGATAGAATGTCTCGCCTAATACAGTATTCACCCATGATAGTAGATGATCTATTCTTTCGGTTGTCATATGCTGAGGATGAAAGTCAAAACGTACTTCTCCGGTATTAGGATGTATCGGTACATAATCGATATGCAATAAAGCTGGAGAGTTTTTCTTTCTAGTGTAGATGTTTAATGACTTTTGATAAGGCTTTTTTTCTTTGTTTCTAAAGTACTTCACCCGATACTTTTTATAAATCCCCTGCCTCATTTCTTCGAGTCTATTATATACTTCCTCTTTTTCTTCTGGGATTGAAAAATCACTAACTATAGTTAACTTATCAATTCTTATTTTTAGAGCGTGTCCATGCTTATCTTTTCCGAGCTTTAATGAACGACACAAATCTATATTTTTTCTATGCAGTAACATAACTATTCCTGTTCAGAATAGTGAGAGTTATTGACTAATGTGAGGTCATGATTAATAAATGTATTCACTATCAGTTATCACTCTTACTACTCATATCAATATGCATATAACGTGCTATTAGAGGGATGCGGCTTTCTGACCCATAAAGTTCATCAGATTCTGTTTTCTGCTAACGACACTCTTTGACGATTGGCAATCCATTGCAGTATTTCCTCCTCTCGCCATGCAACGGCACGCGAGGATTCATTTGTGCTAGCGATTCCACCAGTCAAACGTACAGGCTCAGGAAAGTGACCTGCTTTGATTTGGCGATAGAGCGTAGCGCGTGAGAAAGCACAGTATTCAAGGACAGTTTTGAGTTTGATCAGGCGTGAGGTATACATCGTAAAAGCTCGTTTGTTTTACGCATCCAATTGATGCTACCTGTCTTTACAGATTTTCAAAATCGCTAAAATTCGATGTTAAATCGGTAGATCTGATCTTCAGATAAGCCGAAAGGTCATTTGAAACGGCTTTTTCAGTGAAAAAATTAGGATCTGATGATCAGATTATGATTAGGTATGGTTCTGATCATCAGACTAAAATGTTGACAGCTACTAGCGACAAGGTAATCTGATTGTCAGATCTAGAGTTGAGGTTGAGTGTTATGGCAAAAGAGGAAAAGCGCTTGGAAGATGAGAAAGAGATCGCCCGAAAGCAGAGAGACAGAGATTATCAAAATAGGCGTCAGGAACGACTAAACGAATTAGGTAAGAATAGGGTATCAATTAGACTTGATAATGATGCATATGAAAAATTGGCTGACTTATGTGAAAGTTTAGGGCATAAAAGACCTGTGCCGACAAAGCACAACCTTATAGAAAGCTATTCTGCTGCTTTAGTCTATTTGCTTCGTATTGAAAAGATGAAACAGTTATATGTTCCTCAATCACAAGCATCAAAAGAATTATACGAATTATATAAAACAGTTGATCATTTAAAAAATGATCTGGGTCTTTCTGATTCTCAAATAATCAGTAGCATGAAGGAAAGAAAAATTCGAAATCCACGCGCAGTATTTAATGGTGATGACGCATATAGCTGGAGGGAAGCACATATTAAGAAATTGTTGAATGAGAATATTCTTCTTAGGCGTCTATCTATATTAGATGAAGAAGACTTATAAAAGCATCTATCTTCAATTTTTTGGATAAACTAGCAATTGTTTATCACTATTGTTTGGTATATTCATCAAGAAGCGTAATCAGTATGCGCCTCTGTTCATGTGTCAAACGAGGCCATATCTGATCAAAGCGATTTTTCAAATCTGCATCTTTGACAGGCAAAAATCGTGCTGATTATTAAATTCACTACCCAATGTCGAAAAGCAATCAATAAAAAACCAGCTAATTGGCGTATTCAGTTTAGTGGCAATATTCACAAGATGGTAATGCCTCCAGTCAGTTGAACATGAACCTTTCTATAAATGCGCCAATGACTTTTTCATGCAGTTCAACTGATCGTGAAAACAGATTGTTCTCCGCGCCAGACATTTGATTCGCGTTCGCAGCGTCAGATTATTTCGCTCAATACGTTGCGTGAAGATTTTTCCCGTCAGATGCTTATCCCGCGGCACTTCACGCGCATAACTTCCCCAGTCATCGCTGGTTATCATGCCAGTGCTGAAAGGCTTCAGAAGCGCCAGAAGTTCGCGGCAGGTTGCATCGTTTCGCGGGCCAAACGTATAAGCCAGCACCCCGCCGTGCTTCGTAACCAGGGCATACCAGAGCCAGTGCTGATGCGCCTTTTTGCCCGTAAAGCTCCACTGTTCATCGGCTTCACAGATAAGCACGACATCAGCACGCGAAACCGGTGAGGACGTTACCCTGCGCGGCGAGAGTTTTTTAATGTGCGTATCACGGTATTAATGCCGACGTTGAGCACCCTGGAAGTATCACGCACGCCTGCGCCATTGAAGGCCATATCGACAATGTTGTCTTTTACCCCGGGCTTGTGGGCTTCATAAGTATAATCGTGCCGAAAACGCGATGGCACTGGCGGCAGCGAAAGCGGGCGTTGCCGGCAGAGTTCTTCCCGTGACGATATATCCGGTCAGAATGGCAGCGAGGACAGAAAACAGTGATAGTGGCGATAAAACCTCCTGATAAGTTAATTAGTGTAGATCACATATCAACCTATTGGAGGCATCACCAATACTTAGTTAGTTAACCAGCCCAATCAAGAGAATATCCCTTTTCTTCGCAAAATGAGAAAGTTTCCTCGTAAGTGTTTATGCCTCTACGAGTCATTTCAGCATGTATTTCGCGAAGAATTATTACGCCATTATTAATATCAAGCGCCCTGCCGGGGTTGTAAACCACGCTGTCTATGTGAGCAAATTGCACTAAAGATGTATCATTGAATGGCTGTCCGCTGAATTCACATTGATTAATGCGATAAACTTTAATTCGCTCATTTTTTAAAGATGCACGTTTTTGTTCAATTTCCTCTAAAAACATCTCTTTCAAATCTCTAACTGGACCAAAGTTTAGAATCTTAAAATAGAGGTTAAGAGCTATTTGCAAGTATTGTTTGGTTTTTCCGCTTCTACAGGCTATTCTGGAATCTAAAATAGCACATAAGGAATGTCCCGAAATGTGGTCAAATCCGTCAATGGAAACAATTTCTGAGCGGGGTAAAAAACCAGGTAATCCTTGATAAATAAGAGCTCGTTCAAGTCCAGAATTGCCTGTGCGTATTATATCGGCAATCCCTTTTACTTTGATAAAAGGAACTCCATTTACGCATATTTTTGTATTGGCGTATAGAGCTTTTGCTATTGAATCGACGTTACCTTTATCTAATTGGTCTAATGTTGCATTTGACAAATCATCGATAGAAAAAGGGTCTGTTAGCTCGGAGAGATCATAGTATCTAAGAGTAGGGTAATTCATTTCTTGCCCACCATCTCACCATAGGCCCGGTTTATTCCTTCGCTCACTTTGTTAAAGTCAATATCTTTATTTATATCTTTGTTTTTATCAGGATGAAATTCTTTTTGCATTTTTACTAGCCATGTTTTTGCAAGATTTTTATCTACAAAATGTCGCCTTGTAATACCTAGCTCCTCATTGAAAGCGCCGCTGTCGTATTTAGAAAGTAAAAATGCTAACTTATGTCTTTGTGATTTAAAACATCCCCTCATAAGACATTGGTTAATGTATTCCCGTAATAAAATCAAATCATTTGGTGACCTAACTTCTAAGAAGCTAAATTCTTTAAGGTCATTTTTTATGTGTTCGAAATGAAGATAAATTTCATCTTCATTTAAATAAAACCAATTTTCAGTTTTTATTTTAGCTTCCATATAACCTCTCTAATATTGTTACGTATCTTCATTTATTGAAAAAATTTAATAACCTTATTTGTAAATTCAACTTTCACATTCAAGTAATTGTTGTATTACTAAGTCAGTATAATATGGTATCTGATCAGCTCGGACCAATAGACTTCCTGTTTTTGATATTTCAAAATCAGACTGATTGCCGTTAATGAGACAGTCTATTTTCATTTTGTCAATTTTAAATTTCCTTGCTCCAGTTAATTCATAAAGATCATTAATTGCGTTTTTACGAGATGATACTTCTATCGAAGATTTCGCGTTATCATTAATTACTAAGCTACTAACTTTTATTTTCTTAAGTTTGATTAAAGAAACTTCATCCTTCTCTTTTAATGCACTATAGAATTTACTTAAATCAATATCTATTGTACTTAATCCAATTTTATAGTTTAAGCCAGAGCAGATTTTATCAGTGAAGTTTTTAATGGATTTAGGGGGATTGTAGATGCACAAAAGATATAGTTTTGTTGATAATGAAATTAGGGAGAAATTGATGTAAATATATTCGGTAACTATCTGTACATGCTGGTTACCTAATGGGTCAACTATTGTGTCCTCAACAATATTTTTTTCTGTGTAAATAGCGCTAATATTATGCTTATCGACTTCGAATGAAGAATAACCATAGCCTCTATCATCCGAGTATGTATTTTGACGAAAATAGTCAATAAGCTCAGATAATGATAATGATGTTCTAAGTCGATTCCATTTTACTCTTTCTTGAACGCTCATATATCACCTCATTCATATTCTTCATTAATATTATCTATGATAGAACGGGCCGTTGATTCAATTAACCGTTTGAAAAACATTTCTCTGCTGTCACTCAGTGGTGCTGAATTTTTATTATATTCTCCTGCACTTTTGAATTTCTTGTAACCTCTTGATATATATGAGAAACCTGTAAAATCTAAAGGATCACTAAACTGGGCTTCAAACTCATACATATCAGGATCACCAACCTTTTCCAACACTTTCCAGCGAATTTTCCAAATATAAAAACCGCGCTGATATAAAGAAGTTAACTCTTCAGACTTTAGAACTCCCTCGCCTTTTAGTGAGGCTTTACTTATATGTACACCTGAGTCAGTATCACCATCCTCTTCCTCAATAACTTTTGGTTTAGGATGATACACATAAGCATCTGTGACATCGTGAAGTGTGAAACCTTCTAGCCCGTTAATTAATCTGGTGAAAAACTCCGTTCGTTTTTCTGCATCATCAATGTTACTTAAACTTATTTCATCAAGTTGTAAATCGAAATCTACATTTGGATTTACTTCATTGTAAAGATTTTCAATATTTTTTAAGAGAGTTGCTTCATATTCTTTTGCTTGATCATTATCAGGACGTCTAATTGAATAACCTAAGTCTTCTTTTTCAATTTCAAAGACTGCTGTTTTTTTCTCAACTTGACAGAAATCACTTTTCCCATAATTCATACTTAAATATGTAACATGTATTCTGATAACGTTTTTATCAGCTATTACATGACATAGATCATCTTGGCTTTCTAATTCATTTTTCAATTGATCAGCAGCTTCAAGCATGATATCACGTGAAATTGTATTCTTGATAAGTAGCGACGTACTTTTTTCTCTTCGAAGAAATCCACCAAAAATTGCTGCAATTTTTTGATGCAAATGAAAATCATGAGAGAATTTGGAAAAGTTTTTGGCAAGTTCTTTTTTGTTTGTTGCCTTTGAAACTAAAATCCCACGCTGAAGATAAAGATCTCGCAATTCATTCTGTGTGACTCTCGGTTGACTTAGTGCATCAAAAAGCGCCTTATCTGTTACACTATGAATATTATTCATTTATCCAGTCCCCATGATCTTACTTCAGTAGAATAGAATTCTTTTTGAATTGGTACTGAATAAATTTCGATTGATTCAAGATATTTCTTCATATCTTCATCATAGCCCCAATCCATAGCAAACTTTTGCCTCGCACGGAAGAAATGTGAAACTAAAGAATCATCTTTATCCAGAGATGCGACTCTAATTCGTATCTTGTTTTTTGCATTAAGAATTTGATAATTGCTCAATAAATCAAGTAGGTAATAAAACTCTAGGTCACTATTTGCTTTCTCATTGTAATATATAATAAATCCTTCTGGGTATATTTCCTTATCTTCTTTTTTATCTCTATCCCATTCTAGAACAGCTCCATGCTTAAGGATCATGAAGGGAGATGTGAGCGTTTCTATAGTCGCTGGCAAATACTCATCAGCATTAAGAACTTTATGATATGTCAATTGAGGATAAAAAAAACCGTATTCTTCTTTAGGGAATTTTGATTCAGCTATGAGCTCATTCATATCCCCAACAACTGACATAAGATAAGTAATAGTTCGTGGCTCAATAATATGGATCTGTTGTCCTGGCGTAAGTTTTATATTGTCGAGATTGACAGCAGTGGGGCGTCTACCTTTGGTGGGTTTAGGAGGATAAAAAAAATCATAGAAGTTATGTTTGAAATCATTATCATGATTATAAACAAATAGTAAACCTCTAATTTCATTTTTACCAGGTTGGGTGCAATATCTCTCAGACCATACTCCGCTGCGCTTTGCACAATTAATTGTTTTACCCAACGAGTTCAGAGAGTTTTCAATCATTTTAGGGCTTAGCGAACCTGACGAATAGCTCTTTAAATCTGTGTTTAAATATATTGTTTTGTTCAGGTATGGATCTTTATAATGAAAAACCACATCTACAGGATGAGTATGCGACTGTTTTTTATCCTCTGGTTTATGCTCTTCTTCATTTACGCATGGAAAATCCTGGTCTGTAGGGCCATGTTGTTGCCATTTGAAACGGGCAAGTAGTTTCGAGGCAACTAGCTTAGCTAAATCCTCGCGCGGACCATTCTCAGCCATAAAAACTCCATTCTTTCATTGTATTATCCATGTGAATAAAGTGGACATTAAGTTGTCTTTGCAAGACCCTAATCGCTTGGTACAGGTTGCGTTCATTTGCGTGTTAAAAATGCTTGCTTTTGGGCACTTAACCTATCATCAGAACAAGTAGGTATCAGAGTATTTTACGCAATAACTTTTCTCAATGGCATCACGTTATAGTCCTCACCTCTTTCCAAGGATACGATCAAGTTAGCCCACCCCTCTAGCGCCTGCTTCCTCTCATCAAAGTACTGATAACGGTTATAAATCCCCTCGACACCTTTGATTCTGTGGTTCAGGCAACGTTCTGCAACGACCGGATCAACTCCTAATGCCGCCAGATGCGATCGCGCGGTACGTCGAAAATCATGAATAGTAAAATTAGGCATATCAGGTAGATTGCTCTTTACCTTGCTCAAAGCTACAGGCAGTGTGCTTTCTTGAATATGCGGAATCATTCGGTGCTGCATCTTTCTCGCAGGTAGCACCCACTGGCTATTGCAGGACATCTGATGCAGTTCCTTCAGCCATTCAAGAGCTACTGCCGGGATAGGTATATCAATCGCATCGCCATTCTTAACCCGCTCTGCGGGTAAGTGCCAGACAGCTTCCTCAAGGTCAAACTCCTCCCAGCGAGCGCCGCAAAGCTCCATCTTACGGCAGCAGAACACCAGCAGAAGCTTCATTGTCAGCTCGTTTTGACGTGAGAATCCTTTTGTCATGGGCATAGCCTGAAAGAGCTTCATCAATTCGTCACGGCTCAGCCAGCGTTCTCTGCTTTGCTCCTGTCCGCCAGCATCTGAGATTTCAAAAGCACTAGTAGGATTGCTTTCAAGCATATGTCGCTTGATACCGTAATCAAAAATACGGCGAGTCCAGCGAAGAACGTCATTGGCAACTGTAGGAGCGCCACGTTGGACGATTTTTTGTAGCATATCGTCGATATGCCAGGGTTTAACATCTTCGATTCTGTGATTCCCGATTGCGGGGTTGATGTCTTTGTCTATGTGGCGGCGCAGAATGTCGGGGTGCTTCCACCGGTTGAGGATCTGACGCTCAAAGTATTCCGCAGCTAGTTCTGAAACACGGAGCGCATGTTTCTCCTCCTCCATCTTCTTCAGCGCTTCAGCCTTACGTTCCTGCTTCTCTCCCGCTACGTCATGTCCCAGAGCGACACGGGCAGAAAGTTCTTTAGCAATTTCCCGCGCTTTCGCGAGCGAAATACTGGAGTAATAGCCAATCAGCATAACTCTGGCTTTGCCCGCCATTTTGTAGCGAAATCGCCAGAATGGGGCGCTATAAGTCTTTGGAAAACAGATATATAGCCCATTCCCGTCAGAGCGACCCGCAAAGTGCTCATTGTTTCTAATCCATGTACGGATTTGTATGTCTGTCAGTTTTCCCATATATCTCTCATCATCAGAAGGGGTGTACTTAAACGTGTGTACTTAAATCTTAATAAGTACACCTTTAAGTACACGCAGAACACGCGCTGTAGTGATACTTCATGAGACTATATAAAACAAAAAAGACCATGATTTACAATAGCCTTTTTGTCCTGACGAGACTTAGTGAGACAACGCGAGATCGCGTGAAACGTTACTCAATATTCTGAATCTGAATGTTGAGTGGTGCTGCATCTACTATGATTTATATGAATTTTAACTAATCAGTCTTTCGATTAGCTACACCCTTAAGTACACAGTAAGCAGATGCTATGTTGTATATGCTGCTTAATCGCTCAACGCAACGTGGCCACTGATTCCATATCTCTCGTTCATCGAAAAGCTCGGTTTTATGTTTAGCAAGTAATGCATTCAAGCGTGAACGTCCTAGCTGTTGTCTAAGACTGGCTTTAAGCGCTGTTACGCTAGGTTCTTTTGGGAGGGTAGTAAGACACCCTCCAGTAATCAACTCTTCTCCTAAGCCTTTAGAATAGACTTGGAGTCGTTTGAAGGGATTTCTGATCTCGAGGAGTTCAGACAGCATCAAGGCATCCTTTTTCTTACTGGCTGGTTTAGCACCTGGCTTGTATCGAGCTTCGATACGCAAGAAGTGTTTATGTTTGTCCAGATTGATATTAATCAGTTTGGCACGATCCTTCAGAATGAGTTTTCTGTCTCGGCGTGCATTAAGTTTTTCATAGAAATGGATATGTAAAAGGGAACGATGGCTACCTATTCTGACTCCTGGTAAACCATTTTCAGTATCGTAATACTTAGTTTTTCCTGAACGCTTTAATCCCCATATATAATCATCTAGTTTGCAGTTATATACGTCAAGAGCTACGTCTACTCGCGTGATCCAAGCTCGAACGAGTAGCTGATAGAATGTCTCGCCTAATACAGTATTCACCCATGATAGTAGATGATCTATTCTTTCGGTTGTCATATGCTGAGGATGAAAGTCAAAACGTACTTCTCCGGTATTAGGATGTATCGGTACATAATCGATATGCAATAAAGCTGGAGAGTTTTTCTTTCTAGTGTAGATGTTTAATGACTTTTGATAAGGCTTTTTTTCTTTGTTTCTAAAGTACTTCACCCGATACTTTTTATAAATCCCCTGCCTCATTTCTTCGAGTCTATTATATACTTCCTCTTTTTCTTCTGGGATTGAAAAATCACTAACTATAGTTAACTTATCAATTCTTATTTTTAGAGCGTGTCCATGCTTATCTTTTCCGAGCTTTAATGAACGACACAAATCTATATTTTTTCTATGCAGTAACATAACTATTCCTGTTCAGAATAGTGAGAGTTATTGACTAATGTGAGGTCATGATTAATAAATGTATTCACTATCAGTTATCACTCTTACTACTCATATCAATATGCATATAACGTGCTATTAGAGGGATGCGGCTTTCTGACCCATAAAGTTCATCAGATTCTGTTTTCTGCTAACGACACTCTTTGACGATTGGCAATCCATTGCAGTATTTCCTCCTCTCGCCATGCAACGGCACGCGAGGATTCATTTGTGCTAGCGATTCCACCAGTCAAACGTACAGGCTCAGGAAAGTGACCTGCTTTGATTTGGCGATAGAGCGTAGCGCGTGAGAAAGCACAGTATTCAAGGACAGTTTTGAGTTTGATCAGGCGTGAGGTATACATCGTAAAAGCTCGTTTGTTTTACGCATCCAATTGATGCTACCTGTCTTTACAGATTTTCAAAATCGCTAAAATTCGATGTTAAATCGGTAGATCTGATCTTCAGATAAGCCGAAAGGTCATTTGAAACGGCTTTTTCAGTGAAAAAATTAGGATCTGATGATCAGATTATGATTAGGTATGGTTCTGATCATCAGACTAAAATGTTGACAGCTACTAGCGACAAGGTAATCTGATTGTCAGATCTAGAGTTGAGGTTGAGTGTTATGGCAAAAGAGGAAAAGCGCTTGGAAGATGAGAAAGAGATCGCCCGAAAGCAGAGAGACAGAGATTATCAAAATAGGCGTCAGGAACGACTAAACGAATTAGGTAAGAATAGGGTATCAATTAGACTTGATAATGATGCATATGAAAAATTGGCTGACTTATGTGAAAGTTTAGGGCATAAAAGACCTGTGCCGACAAAGCACAACCTTATAGAAAGCTATTCTGCTGCTTTAGTCTATTTGCTTCGTATTGAAAAGATGAAACAGTTATATGTTCCTCAATCACAAGCATCAAAAGAATTATACGAATTATATAAAACAGTTGATCATTTAAAAAATGATCTGGGTCTTTCTGATTCTCAAATAATCAGTAGCATGAAGGAAAGAAAAATTCGAAATCCACGCGCAGTATTTAATGGTGATGACGCATATAGCTGGAGGGAAGCACATATTAAGAAATTGTTGAATGAGAATATTCTTCTTAGGCGTCTATCTATATTAGATGAAGAAGACTTATAAAAGCATCTATCTTCAATTTTTTGGATAAACTAGCAATTGTTTATCACTATTGTTTGGTATATTCATCAAGAAGCGTAATCAGTATGCGCCTCTGTTCATGTGTCAAACGAGGCCATATCTGATCAAAGCGATTTTTCAAATCTGCATCTTTGACAGGCAAAAATCGTGCTGATTATTAAATTCACTACCCAATGTCGAAAAGCAATCAATAAAAAACCAGCTAATTGGCGTATTCAGTTTAGTGGCAATATTCACAAGATGGTAATGCCTCCAGTCAGTTGAACATGAACCTTTCTATAAATGCGCCAATGACTTTTTCATGCAGTTCAACTGATCGTGAAAACAGATTGTTCTCCGCGCCAGACATTTGATTCGCGTTCGCAGCGTCAGATTATTTCGCTCAATACGTTGCGTGAAGATTTTTCCCGTCAGATGCTTATCCCGCGGCACTTCACGCGCATAACTTCCCCAGTCATCGCTGGTTATCATGCCAGTGCTGAAAGGCTTCAGAAGCGCCAGAAGTTCGCGGCAGGTTGCATCGTTTCGCGGGCCAAACGTATAAGCCAGCACCCCGCCGTGCTTCGTAACCAGGGCATACCAGAGCCAGTGCTGATGCGCCTTTTTGCCCGTAAAGCTCCACTGTTCATCGGCTTCACAGATAAGCACGACATCAGCACGCGAAACCGGTGAGGACGTTACCCTGCGCGGCGAGAGTTTTTTAATGTGCGTATCACGGTATTAATGCCGACGTTGAGCACCCTGGAAGTATCACGCACGCCTGCGCCATTGAAGGCCATATCGACAATGTTGTCTTTTACCCCGGGCTTGTGGGCTTCATAAGTATAATCGTGCCGAAAACGCGATGGCACTGGCGGCAGCGAAAGCGGGCGTTGCCGGCAGAGTTCTTCCCGTGACGATATATCCGGTCAGAATGGCAGCGAGGACAGAAAACAGTGATAGTGGCGATAAAACCTCCTGATAAGTTAATTAGTGTAGATCACATATCAACCTATTGGAGGCATCACCAATACTTAGTTAGTTAACCAGCCCAATCAAGAGAATATCCCTTTTCTTCGCAAAATGAGAAAGTTTCCTCGTAAGTGTTTATGCCTCTACGAGTCATTTCAGCATGTATTTCGCGAAGAATTATTACGCCATTATTAATATCAAGCGCCCTGCCGGGGTTGTAAACCACGCTGTCTATGTGAGCAAATTGCACTAAAGATGTATCATTGAATGGCTGTCCGCTGAATTCACATTGATTAATGCGATAAACTTTAATTCGCTCATTTTTTAAAGATGCACGTTTTTGTTCAATTTCCTCTAAAAACATCTCTTTCAAATCTCTAACTGGACCAAAGTTTAGAATCTTAAAATAGAGGTTAAGAGCTATTTGCAAGTATTGTTTGGTTTTTCCGCTTCTACAGGCTATTCTGGAATCTAAAATAGCACATAAGGAATGTCCCGAAATGTGGTCAAATCCGTCAATGGAAACAATTTCTGAGCGGGGTAAAAAACCAGGTAATCCTTGATAAATAAGAGCTCGTTCAAGTCCAGAATTGCCTGTGCGTATTATATCGGCAATCCCTTTTACTTTGATAAAAGGAACTCCATTTACGCATATTTTTGTATTGGCGTATAGAGCTTTTGCTATTGAATCGACGTTACCTTTATCTAATTGGTCTAATGTTGCATTTGACAAATCATCGATAGAAAAAGGGTCTGTTAGCTCGGAGAGATCATAGTATCTAAGAGTAGGGTAATTCATTTCTTGCCCACCATCTCACCATAGGCCCGGTTTATTCCTTCGCTCACTTTGTTAAAGTCAATATCTTTATTTATATCTTTGTTTTTATCAGGATGAAATTCTTTTTGCATTTTTACTAGCCATGTTTTTGCAAGATTTTTATCTACAAAATGTCGCCTTGTAATACCTAGCTCCTCATTGAAAGCGCCGCTGTCGTATTTAGAAAGTAAAAATGCTAACTTATGTCTTTGTGATTTAAAACATCCCCTCATAAGACATTGGTTAATGTATTCCCGTAATAAAATCAAATCATTTGGTGACCTAACTTCTAAGAAGCTAAATTCTTTAAGGTCATTTTTTATGTGTTCGAAATGAAGATAAATTTCATCTTCATTTAAATAAAACCAATTTTCAGTTTTTATTTTAGCTTCCATATAACCTCTCTAATATTGTTACGTATCTTCATTTATTGAAAAAATTTAATAACCTTATTTGTAAATTCAACTTTCACATTCAAGTAATTGTTGTATTACTAAGTCAGTATAATATGGTATCTGATCAGCTCGGACCAATAGACTTCCTGTTTTTGATATTTCAAAATCAGACTGATTGCCGTTAATGAGACAGTCTATTTTCATTTTGTCAATTTTAAATTTCCTTGCTCCAGTTAATTCATAAAGATCATTAATTGCGTTTTTACGAGATGATACTTCTATCGAAGATTTCGCGTTATCATTAATTACTAAGCTACTAACTTTTATTTTCTTAAGTTTGATTAAAGAAACTTCATCCTTCTCTTTTAATGCACTATAGAATTTACTTAAATCAATATCTATTGTACTTAATCCAATTTTATAGTTTAAGCCAGAGCAGATTTTATCAGTGAAGTTTTTAATGGATTTAGGGGGATTGTAGATGCACAAAAGATATAGTTTTGTTGATAATGAAATTAGGGAGAAATTGATGTAAATATATTCGGTAACTATCTGTACATGCTGGTTACCTAATGGGTCAACTATTGTGTCCTCAACAATATTTTTTTCTGTGTAAATAGCGCTAATATTATGCTTATCGACTTCGAATGAAGAATAACCATAGCCTCTATCATCCGAGTATGTATTTTGACGAAAATAGTCAATAAGCTCAGATAATGATAATGATGTTCTAAGTCGATTCCATTTTACTCTTTCTTGAACGCTCATATATCACCTCATTCATATTCTTCATTAATATTATCTATGATAGAACGGGCCGTTGATTCAATTAACCGTTTGAAAAACATTTCTCTGCTGTCACTCAGTGGTGCTGAATTTTTATTATATTCTCCTGCACTTTTGAATTTCTTGTAACCTCTTGATATATATGAGAAACCTGTAAAATCTAAAGGATCACTAAACTGGGCTTCAAACTCATACATATCAGGATCACCAACCTTTTCCAACACTTTCCAGCGAATTTTCCAAATATAAAAACCGCGCTGATATAAAGAAGTTAACTCTTCAGACTTTAGAACTCCCTCGCCTTTTAGTGAGGCTTTACTTATATGTACACCTGAGTCAGTATCACCATCCTCTTCCTCAATAACTTTTGGTTTAGGATGATACACATAAGCATCTGTGACATCGTGAAGTGTGAAACCTTCTAGCCCGTTAATTAATCTGGTGAAAAACTCCGTTCGTTTTTCTGCATCATCAATGTTACTTAAACTTATTTCATCAAGTTGTAAATCGAAATCTACATTTGGATTTACTTCATTGTAAAGATTTTCAATATTTTTTAAGAGAGTTGCTTCATATTCTTTTGCTTGATCATTATCAGGACGTCTAATTGAATAACCTAAGTCTTCTTTTTCAATTTCAAAGACTGCTGTTTTTTTCTCAACTTGACAGAAATCACTTTTCCCATAATTCATACTTAAATATGTAACATGTATTCTGATAACGTTTTTATCAGCTATTACATGACATAGATCATCTTGGCTTTCTAATTCATTTTTCAATTGATCAGCAGCTTCAAGCATGATATCACGTGAAATTGTATTCTTGATAAGTAGCGACGTACTTTTTTCTCTTCGAAGAAATCCACCAAAAATTGCTGCAATTTTTTGATGCAAATGAAAATCATGAGAGAATTTGGAAAAGTTTTTGGCAAGTTCTTTTTTGTTTGTTGCCTTTGAAACTAAAATCCCACGCTGAAGATAAAGATCTCGCAATTCATTCTGTGTGACTCTCGGTTGACTTAGTGCATCAAAAAGCGCCTTATCTGTTACACTATGAATATTATTCATTTATCCAGTCCCCATGATCTTACTTCAGTAGAATAGAATTCTTTTTGAATTGGTACTGAATAAATTTCGATTGATTCAAGATATTTCTTCATATCTTCATCATAGCCCCAATCCATAGCAAACTTTTGCCTCGCACGGAAGAAATGTGAAACTAAAGAATCATCTTTATCCAGAGATGCGACTCTAATTCGTATCTTGTTTTTTGCATTAAGAATTTGATAATTGCTCAATAAATCAAGTAGGTAATAAAACTCTAGGTCACTATTTGCTTTCTCATTGTAATATATAATAAATCCTTCTGGGTATATTTCCTTATCTTCTTTTTTATCTCTATCCCATTCTAGAACAGCTCCATGCTTAAGGATCATGAAGGGAGATGTGAGCGTTTCTATAGTCGCTGGCAAATACTCATCAGCATTAAGAACTTTATGATATGTCAATTGAGGATAAAAAAAACCGTATTCTTCTTTAGGGAATTTTGATTCAGCTATGAGCTCATTCATATCCCCAACAACTGACATAAGATAAGTAATAGTTCGTGGCTCAATAATATGGATCTGTTGTCCTGGCGTAAGTTTTATATTGTCGAGATTGACAGCAGTGGGGCGTCTACCTTTGGTGGGTTTAGGAGGATAAAAAAAATCATAGAAGTTATGTTTGAAATCATTATCATGATTATAAACAAATAGTAAACCTCTAATTTCATTTTTACCAGGTTGGGTGCAATATCTCTCAGACCATACTCCGCTGCGCTTTGCACAATTAATTGTTTTACCCAACGAGTTCAGAGAGTTTTCAATCATTTTAGGGCTTAGCGAACCTGACGAATAGCTCTTTAAATCTGTGTTTAAATATATTGTTTTGTTCAGGTATGGATCTTTATAATGAAAAACCACATCTACAGGATGAGTATGCGACTGTTTTTTATCCTCTGGTTTATGCTCTTCTTCATTTACGCATGGAAAATCCTGGTCTGTAGGGCCATGTTGTTGCCATTTGAAACGGGCAAGTAGTTTCGAGGCAACTAGCTTAGCTAAATCCTCGCGCGGACCATTCTCAGCCATAAAAACTCCATTCTTTCATTGTATTATCCATGTGAATAAAGTGGACATTAAGTTGTCTTTGCAAGACCCTAATCGCTTGGTACAGGTTGCGTTCATTTGCGTGTTAAAAATGCTTGCTTTTGGGCACTTAACCTATCATCAGAACAAGTAGGTATCAGAGTATTTTACGCAATAACTTTTCTCAATGGCATCACGTTATAGTCCTCACCTCTTTCCAAGGATACGATCAAGTTAGCCCACCCCTCTAGCGCCTGCTTCCTCTCATCAAAGTACTGATAACGGTTATAAATCCCCTCGACACCTTTGATTCTGTGGTTCAGGCAACGTTCTGCAACGACCGGATCAACTCCTAATGCCGCCAGATGCGATCGCGCGGTACGTCGAAAATCATGAATAGTAAAATTAGGCATATCAGGTAGATTGCTCTTTACCTTGCTCAAAGCTACAGGCAGTGTGCTTTCTTGAATATGCGGAATCATTCGGTGCTGCATCTTTCTCGCAGGTAGCACCCACTGGCTATTGCAGGACATCTGATGCAGTTCCTTCAGCCATTCAAGAGCTACTGCCGGGATAGGTATATCAATCGCATCGCCATTCTTAACCCGCTCTGCGGGTAAGTGCCAGACAGCTTCCTCAAGGTCAAACTCCTCCCAGCGAGCGCCGCAAAGCTCCATCTTACGGCAGCAGAACACCAGCAGAAGCTTCATTGTCAGCTCGTTTTGACGTGAGAATCCTTTTGTCATGGGCATAGCCTGAAAGAGCTTCATCAATTCGTCACGGCTCAGCCAGCGTTCTCTGCTTTGCTCCTGTCCGCCAGCATCTGAGATTTCAAAAGCACTAGTAGGATTGCTTTCAAGCATATGTCGCTTGATACCGTAATCAAAAATACGGCGAGTCCAGCGAAGAACGTCATTGGCAACTGTAGGAGCGCCACGTTGGACGATTTTTTGTAGCATATCGTCGATATGCCAGGGTTTAACATCTTCGATTCTGTGATTCCCGATTGCGGGGTTGATGTCTTTGTCTATGTGGCGGCGCAGAATGTCGGGGTGCTTCCACCGGTTGAGGATCTGACGCTCAAAGTATTCCGCAGCTAGTTCTGAAACACGGAGCGCATGTTTCTCCTCCTCCATCTTCTTCAGCGCTTCAGCCTTACGTTCCTGCTTCTCTCCCGCTACGTCATGTCCCAGAGCGACACGGGCAGAAAGTTCTTTAGCAATTTCCCGCGCTTTCGCGAGCGAAATACTGGAGTAATAGCCAATCAGCATAACTCTGGCTTTGCCCGCCATTTTGTAGCGAAATCGCCAGAATGGGGCGCTATAAGTCTTTGGAAAACAGATATATAGCCCATTCCCGTCAGAGCGACCCGCAAAGTGCTCATTGTTTCTAATCCATGTACGGATTTGTATGTCTGTCAGTTTTCCCATATATCTCTCATCATCAGAAGGGGTGTACTTAAACGTGTGTACTTAAATCTTAATAAGTACACCTTTAAGTACACGCAGAACACGCGCTGTAGTGATACTTCATGAGACTATATAAAACAAAAAAGACCATGATTTACAATAGCCTTTTTGTCCTGACGAGACTTAGTGAGACAACGCGAGATCGCGTGAAACGTTACTCAATATTCTGAATCTGCTCACGCATCTGTTCAATCAACACTTTTAACTCAATCGCTGAGTTGGTGATCTCTGCATTGATTGATTTAGAGGCCAGCGTATTCGACTCGCGGTTGAATTCCTGCATCATAAAGTCGAGGCGACGTCCTACGGCTTCTTTTTTCTTCAGAATGTTGTACGTCTCTTTGACATGCGCATCCAGACGATCCAGCTCTTCTGCGACATCCACACGCTGCGCCATCATGACCAGTTCCTGCTCCAGACGGTTGTTTTCCAACTGTACTTCGGCGTCTTCCAGTTTGGCGATCAGACGTTCACGCTGCCACTTGATCACGTCGGGCAGTTGAGCACGCACTTTACTTACCTCATGCGTCACCGCTTCCAGCCGCTGCTCAATCATCGCTTTTAATGCACTACCTTCGCTTTCGCGTGCGTCGATGAAATCATCCAGCGCGCCATCCAGCGCCTGGATCAGCTGTGTGTTGATCGTATCAAGATCCTGCTCTTGCGCAGACATCACGCCCGGCCAGCGCAAAATATCCAGCGGATTGATCGAGCCTTCGTCGCTCTGCATTTTTACCCAGTTAGCGGCCTGCACCAGCTGTTTAGCCAACGACTCGTTCAGCATCAGCTCGCCTTGCGCGCCCGGGTCAGCATCAAAGCGCAGATTACATTCGATTTTACCGCGCGTCAGACGCTGACGAATGCGTTCCCGAATCATCGGCTCCAGCCCGCGGAACTGCTCCGGCAGACGGATGTAGGTTTCAAGATAACGTTGATTAACGGAACGCAGCTCCCAGGCGGCGCTGCCCCAGTCGCCTTTGACTTCACGGCGGGCATAGGCGGTCATACTGCGGATCATAAGCGTTACTCATTTTCAGAAAGATTAGCGTCAGTATAACGAGGCAAGGCTAACCATAACAGGTGTAAGCGTGAACAGGATGAGATAACAAATTATTTCCGCTTTTAGCAACAGGCACTTATGCTGTTTACTGGTTTACTCATCGAGGATCCCTTTTATGTCTCGTGTATTGTGCTTTCCTGTACTGCTGACCTTGCTGTTGGCTGGCTGCCACTCGCCGCCTCCGCCTCCGCCGTCTGCACTGCAACTTGCGCCCTCTACCCGGCCTGTTCCCATTTGTGCTGGCGGTGAAGTGATGATGCAAACCACATTGTGGTTTGGTCTCAGCAAGCCAAAAGGTGGCAGCGTGAGTTCACAGGACTGGATGCGTTTTATCGATAAAGAAGTGACCCCGCGCTTTAAATCTGGGTTGTCGGTTTATGATGCCCAGGGGCAATGGCTGAGTGAAAACGGTCAACTGGCGCGTGAGAAAAGTAAAGCGTTGGTGCTCATTTATAATTTTGACAGCGATAGCAACAGCCGTGTTGAAGCACTGCGCGAGCAGTATAAAAAAGAGTTTGGCCAGGAATCGGTCATGCGCGTCGATTCGCCTTCCTGCGTGAGTTTCTGATGCCATTAACGGCGGCATTGGCCGCCGTGAAAGAATCAGATAAACAGTCCGGCGAACGCCGCCGAAAGCAGGCTTACCAGGGTTGAACCATAAACCAGTTTCCAGCCAAATCGGGAAACGACGTTCCCCTGCCGTTCGTTCAGCCCCTTAATCGCGCCTGCCACAATGCCAATTGACGCAAAGTTAGCAAAAGACACCAGGAACACCGACAGGATGCCTAATCCACGTGGCGTCATGCCTGCCGCGACTTTCTTCAGCTCGATCATAGCGACGAATTCATTGGCGACCAGTTTGGTTGCCATAATGCTGCCAGCCTGGAGGGCGTCGGCGGCAGGAATACCAATTAGCCAGGCAAAGGGATAAAAAACATAGCCTAGAAGCTGCTGGAAACTGTATCCAAACACGGCGGCGAACAGGGCGTTGATGGCCGCGATCAAGGCAATAAAACCAATCAGCATCGCCAGGATGATCATGGCCACTTTAAAGCCTGCCAGGATGTACTCACCCAACATTTCGAAGAAACTCTGTTCTTCATGCAACTTGTCCAGTGCGACAGGCTGCTCATCACTTTCCTTGCCGGGATTAATAATCGACAGGATGATAAAGGTGCTGAACATATTGAGCAGTAACGCAGCCACAACATATCGAGCCTCAATCATCGACATGTAAGCACCGACAATGGACAGCGAAACGGTGGACATGGCGGTTGCGGCCATCGTGTAAAGGCGCTTAGGTGGGATATCGGCCAGTATACCTTTATAAGCAATAAAGTTTTCAGACTGGCCCAGTACCAGCGTACTGACTGCGTTAAAGGACTCCAGCTTTCCCATGCCGTTGATTTTAGACAGGACTGTTCCCACGAGCCGGATCAGCAATGGCAGAATGCGCCAGTGCTGCAAAATACCAATCAGTGCGGAAATAAAAACGATCGGGCAGAGTACGCCAAGAAAGATAAAGGCCAGGCCTTGTTGACTCATGCCGCCAAAAACAAACTCCGTGCCTTGCGCTGCAAAACCAAGCAGCGTTTCAAAAAAGCGGCCCACCGCACCCACGAGTGCCAGTCCACCGGCAGAATGAAGAAAGAACCAGCCCAGTGCGGCTTCAACGACAATAAGTTGAATAATATAGCGTGGGCGAATGTGTTTACGGTCATGACTGACCAGTAACGCAAGGGCGAAAATCACCACCAGCGCCAGCAGGAAATGAAAAATAGCGGCCATAGTTTTATCAGTTAGCAAATATGCGGCAAAAGGTAAGGCATTTAGCCATACTCCAACATGAATTTCATCATGAGCCTGACGGGCCAGGGCAAGAGACAGCAGGCCAGGAAGTCCGTATAATACGCAGCCAACCATTTGCAAGCCGGAGATAACCATGCGTCCAGCAGGCCGTAGCGCACATCAGGTGCGTCCCGTCACATTGACCCGCAATTACACCAAACACGCAGAGGGTTCCGTTCTGGTGGAGTTCGGTGAAACCAAAGTGCTCTGCACTGCAACGGTGGATGAAGGTGTTCCGCGTTTCCTCAAAGGGCAGGGCCAGGGCTGGGTCACCGCCGAATATGGCATGTTACCGCGTTCAACGCACAGCCGTATGGCGCGTGAAGCCGCAAAAGGGAAACAAGGCGGGCGCACACTTGAGATTCAACGACTTATTGCCCGGTCATTGCGTGCCGCTGTCGATCTCAAGGTGCTGGGTGAATACACCATCACGCTTGATTGCGACGTGATTCAGGCCGATGGCGGTACCCGGACAGCCTCGATTACCGGCGCATGTGTGGCACTGGCCGACGCGCTAAACAAGCTGGTGGCCAGCGGTAAGCTGAAAGCGAACCCGATGAAAGGGATGGTCGCGGCCGTATCCGTGGGCATCGTTAACGGTGAAGCCCTGTGCGACCTTGAATATGTCGAAGACTCCGCCGCTGAAACCGATATGAATGTGGTAATGATGGAAGATGGGCGCATGATCGAAGTGCAGGGCACTGCCGAAGGCGAACCTTTCAGTCATGAAGAGTTACTGGCACTGCTGGCGTTAGCGCGCGGCGGTATCGAAGAATTAATTCAGGCGCAAAAAGCAGCGCTGGAAAAGTAAAGTAACAGGCGACCACAGAGTCGCCTTTTTTATCTGAGGAGTAAGACATGAAAGCCTGGCAACGGCAGTTTATTGAATTCGCACTGAATAAGCAGGTGCTTAAATTTGGTGAGTTTACGTTAAAGTCGGGTCGTAAAAGTCCCTATTTCTTTAATGCCGGTCTGTTTAACAGTGGGCGGGATTTAGCGTTGCTGGGGCGTTTCTATGCGCAGGCATTAGTCGACAGCGGTGTGGATTTCGATTTGCTGTTTGGGCCGGCCTATAAAGGGATTCCTATCGCGACCACAACGGCTGTTGCCTTAGCCGATCATCATGACCGGGATGTGCCTTACTGCTTTAACCGGAAAGAGGCTAAAGATCACGGTGAGGGCGGTCTGCTGGTGGGAAGCCCGCTGCAGGGTAAAATTATGCTGGTCGACGACGTCATCACGGCAGGAACCGCGATTCGTGAATCCATGGATATCATTAATGCACATGATGCGAGTCTGGCTGGGGTGCTGATTTCACTGGATCGCCAGGAGCGTGGCCGTGGTGAACTTTCCGCCATTCAGGAAGTGGAACGTGACTACGGCTGCAAGGTGACCGCCATTATTACGCTCAACGACCTGATTGACTACCTGGCAGAAAAAACGCACATGGCTGACCACTTAGCCCAGGTGCGTGCGTATCAAAAAGCGTACGGCGTCTGATCGCCGGCGGGCCAGAGCCCGCCAGCGTATTACACCAGTTGTGCCGCGATCAGCGGCCAGCGGGTGTCGAACTCGGCAGTAGGACTAAAGCGGAACTCGGAACGAACGTAACGCGATAATAATCCTTCGCACAGCGCCAGTAACTGACTGGCTAATAATGCTTCATCAGTGTGAAAGCCTTCACCTTCTCGCATTTTTCGTTCACGCATCACCTGACGTAGCTGGACTTCAATCCGCTCAAACAGCTGATTAATACGCCCCTGAAGGCGGTCCTGTTCAAACATCAGCGCATGACCCGTTAAAATACGCGTCAACCCCGGATTACGCTCACCAAACCCCAGAATCAGCTGCACGATAAGACGCAGGCGCGCCATCGTTTCTTTTTCATCTTTAAGGATGAGATTGATGCGGGTAATCAGACTGTCTTCAATAAATTCGATCAGGCTGTCGAACATGCGTGTTTTGCTGGGAAAATGACGATAAAGCGCCGCTTCCGAAACACCGACGTTAGCCGCGAGTTTTGCGGTAGTAATACGTTGGCTGCCATCGCTGGATTCGAGCATCTGTGCCAGCGCCTGCAAAATCTCTTCGCGACGATTCCGCTTTACGACTTTTTTTTCTGCCATGCCCTTAAAAACCCCTGAATTTCACCATAAACAGGCAACACCTACGCATCAGCCACAAGAGAAAGACTTATGGCGATGAGAAATAAAATGATTGGCGTAAGTGAAAATCGGTAGTGCTGGTTACTGACGGCCTGAGTGACCGAAGCCACCTTCGCCGCGCAAGCTGGCGTCAAACGTTTCCACCAGATTGAATTCGGCCTGGACGACAGGTACAAAAACCAGCTGGGCCATGCGGTCGCCCGGCTGTAGCGTAAAGCTTTCCTGCCCACGATTCCATACCGATACCATCAGTTGTCCCTGATAATCGGCATCAATAAGGCCGACCAGGTTACCCAGTACGATGCCATGTTTATGACCCAGGCCTGAGCGCGGGAGAATAACAGCAGCAAGGCTCGGATCGGCAATGTGAATAGCCAGTCCGGTAGGGACCAGTGTTGTGGTGCCCGGTGCGATTTCCATCGCATCATCAATACAGGCACGCAGATCTAACCCAGCGGAACCCGGTGTCGCATAAGTCGGCAATGGGAAATCCTTGCCGACGCGCGCATCGAGAATTTTAACGTCTATTTTTTTCATCATAACGGCTGACAATCTCGTCTATTAAAAGTTGACCAAGGAGTGACTTATCGCTGAGCGGTAAGGTCTTTTCTCCTTCCTGCCAAAAAAGGTGAAGAGCATTGGTGTCGCTATTGAACCCTTGTCCTGCTTTTGACACGTCGTTAGCACAGATCAGGTCCAGCTTTTTACGCGCGCGTTTTTTCCGGGCGTATTCTTCCACATTCTGGGTTTCAGCCGCAAATCCAACCACAAACGGTCGGCCCTGCGGTAACGCGGCAACGCCCGCGACAATATCGGGATTTTTGATGAGTTGCAGGGTGACATTATCATCATTATCGTCATCCTGTTTCTTGATTTTCTCATCCGCAATGTTGGCTGCCCGGTAGTCTGCCACGGCAGCGCTTGCAATGAAAATATGTTGTTTGTTTATCTCGCCCATCACTGCCGCCTGCATGTCCAGTGCCGATGTCACATCAACCCGCTTAACTCCGGTGGGCGTAGGTAAGGTCACCGGGCCACAAACCAGCGTGACATTTGCACCACGGCTGGCAGCGGCTGTCGCGATGGCAAAGCCCATTTTTCCGGAACTGTGATTGCTGATATAACGCACAGGATCGATGGCTTCACGGGTAGGACCGGCGGTAATCATAATGTTGAGATGTTGCAGATCGTTGACGGGGCTTGCCCACTGCACCGCGTAGTCCACGATAGCCAGCGGGTCGAGCATACGACCCGGCCCGACATCGCCGCATGCCTGGCTGCCGCTGTCAGGCCCCCAGATCAACACGCCACGCGACTGAAGTGTCGCGAGGTTTGCTTGCGTGACGGCTGCGCGGTACATCTGCTGATTCATTGCGGGCACAATCGCGACAGGTGACGCGGTAGCCAGCACGGCGGTCGTCACTAAATCATTCGCCATACCGGCCGTCATTCGCGCAATTACATCTGCTGATGCCGGTGCCAGTAGAATCAGATCGGCCCATTTGGCCAACTCAATATGGCCCATTGCTGCCTCGGCTGCTGGGTCGAGCAGATCGTCCATTACCGGATAGCCCGATACGGCCTGGAGGCTGAGCGGCGTAATAAACGCTTTTGCTGCATGGGTCATCATCACGCGCACATCGGCACCGCGATCGCGAAGACGGCGCACCAGCTCGGGTGTTTTATAGGCCGCAATACCACCACTTACGCCTAACAGCACTTTTTTACCGGCTAATCCCATCATGCAGCTAACCTCATTTTCAATTGCCGTTTCGGGACGGCGGAATGGTCGAATTTTATCACAAAACCTCTCAGGCACCTTTTCAATGACTGCGTTTGCGAGATGTGCCGAAGAATCACGTTTGCTCACTGGTGGCGTTTTCACTGACAGGGGATGATACAGGGGGCGACAGGGAGAGCAGCAATGAATCATTTTCTACCACGGGAAAAACTTAAGCTACTGGGCGCAGATGCATTAAGTGATGCAGAACTGTTAGCCATCTTTTTGCGCACCGGTTCAAGAGGCGTACCGGTGATGAAGCTGGCACAGCAGATGTTGCAAGAGTTGGGCTCGCTATACAACATCGTGAACGCCAGTGCCGAGGATTTTAAAGGCATTAAAGGGGCGGGCGAAATTAAGTTAATCCAGCTCCGGGCCGTTGCTGAGCTGGCTAAACGCTTTTTTGCCAGCCAGCTGGCCCGTGAAAATACGCTCGATAGCCCCATTGCAACACGCCAGTATCTGCAAATGCTGTTGGCGGAGCAGGAACGTGAGATTTTTATCGTGATGTTTTTAGATAATCAACATCGGGTGATAACCGCCCGGCAAATGTTCTCTGGCTCCATTAATAGTGTGGAGGTTCATCCACGAGAGATTGTGCGCGAGGCGCTTAAAATTAACGCTGCAGCGTTGATCATCGCGCATAACCATCCGTCGGGAAAAGCCGAGCCCAGTAAGGCTGACCGCGACATTACGGTGAAAATCTGCGAAGCTTGTCGCCTGGTAAACATTCGCGTGCTCGATCATCTGGTGATTGGACATGGTGAATCTGTCTCATTTACCGAACGGGGATGGCTCTGAGCCTGAAAATCTGGTCCAGATGACGGCTTTTTACACGATCATTCGGGATCTTTATCTGTTCGGGACTTGAGCACTTGGGCCGAGCGGCGTATACTACGCCACCTTTGAGAATCTCGGGTTTGGCGGTTAGGCCAGCTTAGCGGGTTCCATGGAACTCGCCTGGCGGGCTGTAAGCCTGACGAGGCGGCCAAAACCTAATTTTTAAAGCTCGAGCTGATTTGATTTTTGGAGAATAGACATGTCACGAGTCTGCCAGGTAACTGGAAAGCGTCCGGTGACCGGTAACAACCGTTCCCACGCAATGAACGCGACGAAACGCCGTTTCCTTCCGAACCTGCACTCACACCGTTTTTGGGTTGAGAGCGAGAAGCGCTTCGTTACTCTGCGTGTATCTGTAAAAGGTATGCGTATTATTGATAAAAAGGGCATTGATACGGTGTTAGCCGACATGCGTGCCCGTGGTGAGAAGTACTAATAGTACTAAGGAACTGAATCATGGCTAAAGGTATTCGTGAGAAGATCAAGCTGGTTTCCTCTGCTGGTACAGGTCACTTCTATACCACCACGAAGAACAAACGTACTAAACCAGAGAAACTTGAACTGAAAAAGTTCGATCCGGTTGTACGTCAGCATGTGATCTACAAAGAAGCCAAAATTAAGTAATTTTGGTTTTCTGCAAAAAACCCGGCTCAGGCCGGGTTTTTTGTTTGTGTAATGCGTAGGGGAGAGGTTATGCCTGAGTTGCCAGAGGTAGAAACCAGCCGACGCGGCATTGAGCCACATCTGGTTGGTCAAACAATTCTTCACGCGGTTGTGCGTAACGCGCGATTGCGTTGGCCGGTCTCACAAGAAATTTTGGCGCTAAGCGATCAGCCTGTGCTGAGTGTTCAACGTCGCGCCAAATACCTTTTGCTGGAGTTGCCGCACGGCTGGATCATTATCCATCTGGGGATGTCTGGCAGTTTGCGCGTGCTTTCAGAAGAGTTGCCTGCCGCCAAACACGATCATGTCGACCTGGTGATGAGCAACGGTAAAGTGCTGCGCTATACCGATCCCCGGCGTTTTGGGGCCTGGCTGTGGAGCAGTGACCTGGCCGGCAGTAGCGTACTGGCACACCTCGGCCCAGAGCCGCTGAGTGAACTGTTCAATGGCGACTATCTGTTCGAAAAATCCCGTGGTAAGCGAACGGTGATTAAGCAGTGGCTGATGGACAATAAAGTTGTGGTTGGTGTGGGTAACATTTATGCCAGTGAGTCGCTGTTTACCGCTGGGATCGTTCCTGATCGCCCCGCAATGAGCCTGTCCCATGAAGACGCCGCGCTTTTGGCTAATACCATCAAAGCGGTGTTGCTACGCTCAATCGAGCAGGGTGGGACGACATTACGCGACTTTTTGCAAAGTGATGGTAAGCCCGGCTATTTTGCACAAGAGCTACAGGTTTATGGTCGTGCGGGTGAGCCGTGCCGGGCATGTGGCACGCCCATTGTCAGCGGTAAGCATGGGCAACGCAGTACTTACTGGTGCCCAAACTGTCAGCGCTAAGGTAGCTTAGCCAGTAACGCCTGGTGAACAGGCGCGGGGAGGAAGGCCGAAACATCGCCGCCATGCCGCGCCACTTCTTTTACCAGCGTAGAAGAGATAAAAGAAAAGTCTTCTGACGGCATCAAAAACACGCTTTCCAGCGTCGGCAACAAATGCCGGTTCATACGCGCCAGCTGCATCTCATACTCGAAATCCGATATCGCACGTAATCCGCGTACTAAGACATTTGCCTGCTGCGCGCGGGCAAAATTGGCCATCAGATCGCTAAAACCCACCACCTCAACATTCGATAAATGGGCGGTTGCCTGACGCGCCAACGCAACCCTTTCATCCAGCGTAAACAAGGGTTTTTTGCCTGGGCTGGCCGCAATCGCCACGACAAGCCAGTCAAACATCTGTGCAGCACGCGTCACAATATCAATATGGCCTAATGTGATGGGATCGAAGGTGCCTGGATAGATAGCTTTAGTGGTCATGTGCGCCCTTTCGCCGAAGCATTATTCAGCGCCCATAGCGCCGCATATTTGTTGAACGTGTACTGGGCATTAACGACCGCCAGCAGCCAACCCTGTTTGCCATCAAGGAAACCGGCACGCAGCAGTAGCGTTTTAATGAAGGCACCCAGCGTATGCGTGAAGACAGAAAACAGACTGCACGCTTTTCCGCGCAGGAATCTTTCCTGTGCCCAGGCTTCCGCGTAGGCCAGCTGTTTGCGTTGAAATGCCATCAGGTCGCGGCAGGTCAGGTGCTGCAAATCCCCGTTAAGGACCTTGACTGGTGCGCCTTCGGTGTTCAGCGACTCGTGCACCAGATTGTCGTTATAGCGTAACGTACGCGGATACAGACGCATTACCCGGTCAGGGTACCAGCCGCTATGGCGCATGAAACGCCCTAAAAAAAGATTACTTCGGCTGAGGCTGTAAACGGTGCGGCCCGGCGGCGCGTCCAGTACCTGCTCAATCGCCCGACGTAACTCTGGCGTTACACGCTCGTCGGCATCGATCATCAAAATCATGTCGCAACGGGCAAAACTCTGCGCCCGCTGACGCTGCTTGCCATAGCCCAGCCATTCCGTCGCCTGATAAACCTGTGCACCTGCTTCACGGGCCAGCGCTATGGTGTTATCCGTACTGCCGGAATCCAGCACGATGATTTCATCGGCCCAATGTACGGATGCAAGACAGTCAGGCAGCAGCTCTGCTTCATTTTTGGCAATCATCACCACTGACAGGCCTTGGCGCGTTGAAGTCATCAATGAGCTCGTGGCGGTAAATGGGGTTCAAGTAACTGTAGCAGACGCTGTATGGCTCCCTGATTTTGGTGGAGTACTTCTACGGCATGGCGTCCGTAGTAGCGACGATAATCATCGTCCTGCAGCAGATTCGTCACTTCTTTTTCCAGTGACGCAGCATCGGTGACGGTGATCAGCCCCTGTGCCTGCTGCAACTTGCTGCAAATATCTTTGAAGTTCCAGGTGTGCGGGCCCATCAGCACCGGAATAGCATGGGCTGCAGGTTCAAGCGGATTATGACCGCCGCGCTCAACCAGACTGCCGCCCACAAATGCCAGATCGGCAATGCCATACAGCAACATCAGTTCCCCCATCGAGTCGCCAATGACGACCTGCGTTGAACTGGATGGGATTTCACCGCTGCTGCGCAAGGTAAAACTGAACTGGCGTTTTTGCGTCAGCTCGCGGGCATCGTTGAAACGCTCTGGATGACGTGGCACCAGAATAAGCAGCAGATCCGGAAAGGTTTGTAATAAACGGCGGTGCGTATCCAGCAGAATCGCCTCTTCGCCTTCATGAGTGCTGGTGGCAATCCAAACCGGGCGGCGGGGCGCCCACTGACGCCGCAGCGTTATCGCTCTTGCGGCCAGCTCTGGCGTAACAGAAATATCAAACTTCAGGCTACCGGTAATCGACAGGTGAGAACGTTTCAGGCCGAGCTGAAGAAAACGCTCCCCGTCCTCGGCGTTCTGAGCGGCAATCAGCGTGATGCTCTGTAACAGGTTACGCATAAACTTGCCCAGCTTGCGGTAGCCCTTTGCAGAACGTTCCGACAGCCGGGCGTTGGCGATCACCAGCGGAATATGGCGCTCATGCAGAATGCGGATGATGTTTGGCCACAACTCCGTTTCCATAATGATCACCAGGCGCGGATTAACCGTATCAAGAAAGCGATTGATGGAGCCTGGCAGATCGTAGGGCAAATAGACGTGATGCACATCTTTGCCAAACGCAGACTGCGCGCGTTCAGAGCCGGTTGGCGTCATGGTTGTTACGGTAATAGGCAGCGTAGGATAACGATGACGTAGTGCGCGCACCAGAGGCACCGCCGCCAGGGTTTCACCCACGGAGACGGAATGCAAAACTATGCCTTCAGGTTTTACTTTTCCGGCGCAATAGCCATAACGCTCTGCCCAGCGTTTACGGTAGGCAGGGGCTTTACGACCACGCAGCCACAGGCGCAGCCAAATCAGTGGCTGAATAAAATAGAGCAATGCGGTGTAAATGGTCGTCATAGTTACCGTTATGACACGTTGGCGTCAAAAAAACAGATTAAAGTCAGATTACTGCATCTTATCAGAAACAGCATAATCACTCATCCCACATCATGAGTGGCTATTCAGCACCTGCTGATAAAGCGTATTCAGTGAATTCGCCAGGTTTTGTGGACTATAGGGTTCGATCCTGCGCCGCGCCGCTTCTCCCATCCTCATATCGACGGTCAGCATAGAAAGGGCGTTAATAGCCTGGTTAAGGCCTGTGATGTCTAGCGCATCGCGCACAAAGCCTTCCTGGCCTTCGCGAATAAATTCCGCGCCGCCACAGCCCGTACTGGTAATCACGGGCAAACCACATGCCATCGCTTCCAGCACAACATTGGGAAAAGGATCATAGAGCGTTGGCAGTAGCAAACCATCAGCAGCATGGTAAAAGGGCTGCACATCCTGCTGTACGCCGACAAAACGTAACCGTTCAAGACAGTTGAGCTGGTTGGCTAACTGCTGATAACGTTTCACCTGTTTATCCTGACCGACCACAATCAGATAGCGATTACTTTTGGCCAGCGCTTCAATGGCGGCTTTCAGGCCTTTACGTTCAAATCCAGAACCCACATAAATCAGTACGGTTGCGTTAGTGGGCAGGTTCAGCTGTGTACGCACAGCATGACGAGAGGCCTCAGTGGCCGGCTGAAAGCGCGTTGAATCGATAGCGTTGTAAATGACATGTATTTTCTCTGCCTGCAGCGTAAAGCAGCGCAGGATGTCTTTTTTCACCATCTCAGAATTACATATCACCGCTTTCAGCGAGGGGGAATGAAACATATCCGTTTCCGCCTGCAGGACGTAGCGATGATAAGGACTTATTGCGGCACTCAAGCGCTGCAGCGGAGAAACAATGCGTGCCCGTTGCTCAAGCCAGACACGATGTACACCGTCACCAGCCCGAAATATGTCACAGCCCGCTATACGCTCATGGCTCTGGACAATATCAAACTTCTCCCGTTCCCAGCAGGCCCGTGCAGCATGGGCAAAACCCCGTTCACGCGAAACCCGTCCCAGTTTAGCAGGATTGCAGATATGCAGATGCCAGTCCGGATTGGGTTTTCCTTGCCAGCTTCGGGTGATGATATTGAGATCTAACTGTTCGCTACCCAGGGCTTCCAGTGCGCGTGAAATAAAACGCTCGGCCCCGCCATCGGGGCGGTATTTTTGCCGGACAATCGCCAGACGTAACTTACTCATTTAAATAGCTCCTTGCGGCGGTCACCACGTCCTCAACCGGAATAACGGATAAATAACGTTGCTCGGTGCGCGTATCAATGGAGTCTGGCGGAGGAAGGGGAGCATAATCGCCAGCCCAGATGACCCGATTGTTGTCACCCCATGGACGCCAGTGTTGCAGCTTAGTGGGACCAAACAGCGCAATGCACGGTGTGTCCAGCGCGGCGGCCATATGCATGGGGGCCGAGTCCACGCCAATAAAAAGCCTGGCGCGAGCGATAAGCGCGGCCAACTGAGGCAACGTCAGCTGGCCTGCCAGGGAGATAACATGCGGAGAATGGCACTGCGCCAGAATCCGCTCAACCATCGCCAGCTCACTATCATCCGGTCCTGCTGTAAGGATGACTTTTCGGTCGGCTTGAGCCAGTTGGTCGATAGTGGCTGCAACCTTATCTTCTTCCCAACATTTAAACTGCCAGCGCGACGTAGGTTGCAGCACGATAAAAGGGCTATTTATCTGTTGCTGGAGCAGCATATCCTGCACCTTCCGATCGTCGTTCGGGCTGAAATGCATAGAGGCTTTGGCGCCCTCGGTTGAAATCTGCAGCGGTGACAGGGCTGACAGGTTCTGCTCCACCGTGTGCAACCGATCGTGATTTTCTGTGGTTACCAAATGATTGTGGCACCAGCCCCAGAAGGCGTTATCGCGTTTCTTAAACGCAAAGCCAATGCGCACCGGCGCGCCAGACAGCCGGGTAATAATCGCACTGCGCCACTGATCGGCAAGGTTAATCACCACATCGTAATGACGGGATCGCACTGCTGAGAGCAGGGCCATTTCATGGCGCAACTTCTGCCAGCCGCCTTCCTTTTTCCAGTTGCGATCGATGATATGCAGATGATGTATGGAAGGATGCGCTTCCAGCATGGGGCGTGTTTCTTTATAAAGCAGGACATCAAGGGTGGCCTGCGGATAATGCTGATGCAAAGCATTGATGACAGGCGTAGTCAGCAGCATGTCGCCGTGATGACGCAGTTTGATTAACAGAATTTTTTTCGGTGCAAACTGGGCTGGAATCGGGCTTGTCATACTCAAATGCTCTCAGAATTCAGTGAGCTGATTGTAGGGCAAACCCTGAAGGGGTTAAAGCAAGTGACGTCGCTTATTTCCTGCGCCAGTAATAAATACGGCTCAGCCAGAGCAGCAGCTGATACCACTGTTTTACACCACGCGCATTACGCAGCATGCGTTTGTGTGTCTGGGTAGCGAAGAGATCCGCAATCATCGCCTGACGGGCTGATTCCTCAGGTTCGCGTCGGATACTGTGGCATACGCTGAGTGCTTCGTAAGTGATCTGATAGTGGAATGCCGGGTAGATTTTGACTTTATGGCGATAGCGCGCATTGATCGCTTCCAGCATTTGGGCAATTTTCAGGTAGTGACGTTGATATTCAACATTGCGCAGGCCGGTACGCTTACGGTTACTGATAGAAGCATCGTGCAGATAGTAGCGATACAGCTGTTTATCGGTATAGCGTACGCGCTCTACATTCAGCATGAACTCGGTGGTCCACGGAATATCCTGATGGTGCAGGCCGGGTTCAAAATTTAGCTTCAGTTTTTCAATCAGTTCGCGTCGGTAAATACCGAGCCAGACGACATGTTTGTATCGATGAGTCTTCAGCGCCGTGTTGAGCCATTCTGGTCCGCTCAACACGGCTGTGCTGGTGAGCCTGTCCGGGGGAATAAGTGGCTGAACGTTCCCATCCGCCTGGAAAAACCACTCGGCGTTACATTGTGCTGCATCCAGATTGTCTGACTCTGCCATATCTACCAGCGTCTGGTACATCTCGGGCTTCATGGTGTCGTCAGCGTCTGGAAAGGTCACATACTTGCCGCGAGCGACCGCCAGCCCGGCATTGCGCGCACGTGAGACGCCACCGTTGGGCTGGTGGATGACCTGAATGTGGGGGTAGCACTGTGCATAGCCGTCAGCCTTCTCACCCGAGCCGTCAGTGGAGCCATCATCGACGAGGATGATTTCCAGAGATGTCAGCGTCTGAGCCAGCAAAGACTGGATAAATGTCTCAAACATGGCACCAGCGTTAAACATTGGTGTGATTATTGATAATAAAGGCAAATTCTGTGACACGGCATCATGAGTTCAAATGGAAATGGAGCAAATTTTTAACAAAATTATTACTCAAGCGCTCAGAACTTTTTTTGCAATACGGGTCAAATACTCTGTGCAGCAGAAATTTATTTTTTCGCCACTCTCAATGCCGGGTGCTTTACAGCCAGGACAGGTATCCCTAAACCGAGTATTGTATGAAAAATATCCTCGTCATCAGGCGCGACAACATTGGTGATATGGTTTGTACCACGCCGTTGCTCGAAGGCATCAAAACGGCCTTTCCCGAAGCTAAACTGACGCTGTTGGTAAATAAAGTGGCGCAGGATGTGATACTGCATAACCCCCATGTTGATGCGCTTCATGTCTATAAGAAAGCCAAGCACCGTGGCAAGAATGAGACCGCAATTGGCGTTTACTGGCACCGTTTAAAAATTTTTTGGGCTTTACGTAAAACGAAGTTTGATGCGGCGGTACTGGCGAACCCGGTCCCCTGTAAATACAGCTTACGTCTGGCGCGTATGGCGGGAGCCACCCATATTATTGGCGCGGGTGAAGCCAGTAACGGGCTGACAAGAATCTTTGGCAGAGACGATTTTTCTGGCAACCACCAGGTCGAACACACTTACTCGTATCTCTCAGCGCTGACCGATCATTTGCCTGCAGTTCCGCCGGTGAGAGTTTATTTAACTCATAAAGAGCGAGACCAGGCGAAAAAACGTATCAATTCCATGTTTTCCGTATCCGGCCAAACTTACGGTATACACATCAGCAGCCGTAGCCCGAAGCGACGTTGGGACCTGGAAAGCTATGCGGCTTTTATCCATTATCTGTTAGAGGATGAGCAAGCGCGTGTGCTGATCTTTTGGTCTCCGCAGGGTGCACTGGGGCCGGATGACAGGGGGGATGATGCCCGTGCAGAGAGCCTCCTTGAGTTAGTCAATTCCTCTCGTGTCGCCGCCTACTCGACAACGTCGGTGCGTGATTTAATGGCGGGCTTTAGTTGCTGTGACCAAATTCTGTGTAGCGATGGTGGCCAAATGCATATCGCTGCAGGTTTACATAAAAAGCAGGTGGTGTTTTTTGGCGATACTGATGCCCCCGGATGGCACCCATGGTCAGGTGAATATAAAATCCTGCAGACGCCTTCCGGGGAATGTAATGACGTGACGCTGGAAAGCGTTATTGATGCGTGGCAACAGCTCAAAGGCAGTCCGGAAGCCGTTGTCGCGTAGCAATCTTATCATTAACTGAACGTCTGAGACTAAAGGCGTCTTTCGTTGCGCAAACAACAGTCAAACCTGCCGTTCCCTTAATCTGTTCGGTGATTTAAGGAACGGCTGGTTAACAGGATGTGTGCTCAACGGCAGAAATGTGGGCGTTCAGATCAGGTGTCAGCCAGATGCAAATATTGCTGGCAAATAACCGACAGGCTGTAGATGTTCAAATCAAGTTGATGCAAATCAGGGGGATTATCGTGGATTTCACGCATTTTTTCCGCTAAAGAGGCTGCATTCATCTCAGACAGTCCGCGTCCCAGGTCACCTGTTAAAATACTTGCTGGTCCGCCAGGACAACGCGTACTCACCACCGGTGTTCCACAACTCATCGCTTCAATCAAAACGTTGCCAAACCCTTCACTGTCTGAGCTCAGAATCAACATCCTGGCATGACGAATCCAGGGATAGGGATTACGCTGAAAACCTTCAAAGCGCACGCGATCTGAAATGCCCAGTTGTTCAGTCAATCGATGTAACTTCTCTTTCGTTGCAGGGCTGCCTTGCCCCAGTAAGACCAGAGGAGCCTGGATGCCACTTTGTGCGTAAGCTTCCAGCAGGCGATCATGCCGTTTTGTTTCATGAAAACGACCAACATGTACCAGAAAATCTGTGCCTGCGAGCGGACAAGGTTCCTGAGAAAGCTGGCGGATTTCATCAAAATCAAAAGGGTTAAAAATCACGTTGGTTCGCGAGGGTTTCACGCCGACACAACGGATCAAATCATCCAGTACATATTGAGAAACCGCGACCACCTGACGATTACGGTAGACGTGACGGATTTTCTGGCGCTTAAGCCAAAACGCAAAACCTGATTTGCGCGCCAGATAAGAGGCCGAAAAAACGCCATGGATGCAGTACCAGGTTTTTAACGGATCGAGCGCACGCGAGGAAGATACAATGCGGTCAGTTTTATGCAGATGGGACAGTACCAAATCAAATTTGCCATACCGGGTCTCACTGGCACGGACGGCCTTATCCAGGAGTGTGGCACGACGAGATGTTTCAGTGAGCTTACGCCATGGGCTACGGCTAGCGTCGTTAATTATCTGGTAATCGAGTTCTGCAGGTAGGGGATAATCGCAGACGTTACGCAAAGAAAAAAGTGCTACCTGGTGCCCGTCATTTATCAGGCCCTGTGCCAGCGTCAGCACGACCTTTTCAGCACCGCCGCCTGGCAGCCCGTCAATTATCATCAAAATACGCTTGGACAAATTTTCACCTCAAAGACTCGCCTGCGCTGTGCGTGGTCTTAATTATGTGACTCACAGGCATTAAACAAGTCGTAACAGAGTAAAATAGTGAGTGCAGTTTCAAATAATTTTTCAAATATAAAAAACATTACAACGCTCTGTTATTCAATGGCTTATAAACGAAATGCCCCTTGGATTAAGGTAATGATTTTAGGTTATCGGCGCATAGATGACTACGAATAAAAACCAAACTCACCGCAATTATATTTTTGCGCGGATTGCGCACCCTGCGTAACATGGTAAAGAGAATCTCTACTGATTGTTGGATAAATCATGGATAAACCAGCATTTTTAATCACCCTTGATACAGAAGGTGACAACCTCTGGCGCAATCGCAGCGGCAATGTCACCACGCATAATGTTCGCTTTTTACCGCGTTTTCAGTCGTTGTGCGAAAAATATGCGTTCAAACCCACCTGGCTCACTAACTATGAGATGGTCAGCGATCCTGCCTATGTGGAGTTTGGCCGCGACCTTCTTGATCGTAATCAGGGTGAAATAGGCATGCATTTACATGCCTGGTACAGCCCTCCTGATTTCGCACTTACGGAGGATGACTGGCGTTACCAGCCTTATCTGATTGAGTACCCAGAGGCGGTCCTGCGCGATAAAGTCGCCTACATGACTGATCTGCTTGAAACGGCTTTTGATACCAAAATGCGCAGTCATCGTGCTGGTCGCTGGGCCTTTAATGAAGTTTATGCGCGCGCATTGATCGATAATGGTTATCTGGTTGACTGCTCCGTTACGCCGCGTGTCGACTGGCGTGGCTCACCTGGTGCACCTCAGGGTAAAGGTGGTACAGATTATAGCCGGTTTCCTGACTGTGCCTATTACGTCGATATCAACGATATTTCAAAACCCGGCCACTCAACCTTACTGGAATTGCCGATGAGCATTCAGTATCGACATGGCCCATTGAAAAATCAGTTTAAAAAAGCCTGGGACACTGTTCGGGGCAAGTCGAGAGGGGCTCGGGTCAACTGGTTACGACCCATAGGCGGAAATCTGGCGCAAATGAAGCAGGTAGTTGAACAAACACTGTCGCAGGGAAACGATTATGTTGAATTTATGCTGCACTCTTCTGAGTTTATGCCTGATGGCAGCCCAACGTTTAAAAATGACGCAGATATTGACCGTCTTTATGATGATTTAGAGCAGCTGTTTAGCTGGCTTCAGGTGCGCACTCAGGGCATGACATTGACCGAATATGCCCTGAAGAAAAAAACGGCACTCGGTGCCGTCACCGATTCACACCAGTAGCCGGTTTACGGGTTTTAAATCGCAACCACGAAAAAAGCGTGTCGACTTCGGGATAGCGCATTTGCCAAAACTTTTTCGTTTTGCAATGGCCCTTACAAAGGCGTGCTGCTGACTTAAGCGCCAGTTTTGTTTGTTTATCGTAATGGTAATAGCCAAAAACCGCTTTCGACATGCTTTTTACTTCATTAAAACAGTTCACTATCATGCCTGCCGCCAACCGACGCCGTTCACTGTTTGTCTGCGCGATGGCACACATTTTATTCATGGCGAACAGCATGTCCTGAATATCGCTCTCACGAACATTACGCGTAATGCCTTGCTGATTATCGCGGTAATAGTAGAGCGTATTCTCAAGATGAGCGATCTTCTGCGTCTTCAGATACTGAAATGGCGTAAAGATAACGTCTTCATAGCGCCTTCCTACCTCGAACGCGTCTCCCTCCAGTAAGCTATTTCTGTATACCCGGTTCCACAGATGCCACATCGAACGGATAAAAAGAGGATGAAGACAATCCAGTCCCCGCCCTGAAAAATCATAAGCAACACGCTGAGGCGATTCGTTTTCTGACGCTTCAGGCACCGTATGTTCAAATCGGGCATAATTAAAATCAATCAGATCGTCCTGATCGGATAATAATAATGGCTTGATAATCGACAGATAGTTTTTACTGAGGAGATCGTCAGCGTCCAGGAAGGTAATGAATTTTCCTCGGGCTTTGAGCAGTCCGGCATTTCGGGCTGCGGCAACGCCCTGGTTAGCCTGTTGGATAAATTCGACTGAAGCTGAGGGATAACTGCTCAGAAAATCTTTTACGCGCTGCGCAGAAAGATCTGTCGAACCATCGTCGATAATGATGACCTGAATATCGTCATCGATCTGCGTAAATAGTGAATTCAGGCAGGGGATAATATAACGTTCACTATTGTACAAAGGGATAATTACGCTTAGCAGCCAGTCTCGGGTTTGCATTATGCTGCGTCCTGTAATGCAACGGACGTTTTTACTAACAAGCCGCTAATAATCACAGCCAGACAATAAATGAGTGTTCCCTCAGTACTGAAAAATATCACGTCACTCAGACCATATGTTATTAGTGATACCGTCACTGCCAACAGGGCAGGATTGCGACAGGGTATGAAAGCATTACGCAATAAACAGAGATAAAAACCAATCAACGCCAACAGCCCCACAATACCTTTAATTGAGAAATTTTCCATCAGTTCATTGTGCATGTGAACGGTAAGATAGGTTAACGCCCCATAAAGCGAAGGCTCTTTTGCCACGATTGCCTTTGCTTCTTCCGCGCGTTGCTCAGCGGACTCTCCCCACAGGGCTTCAGAACCGGTACGAAAAGCAACGGTTTGCATGCTTAAGCGTGAGATTATTGAGTTTTCACCCGTTTGCTCATGCATGTGAGCAATATCCTGATTGAACTGCTGTATACGTGTCGCAATGAGGTTATGAAATAGCGCAGCGCTCAGCAAAATCATCACCGGCACCAAAGTGAACAGAATAATTTTATGCCGACGACTAATGACATGTGTACTCATCAGTACGATCATTAAAGCTAACACAGGATAAGCCAGCATCGCTGCTCGCGTACCCGTCAGCACAATGGAAGCATAAGTTAAGGCGAAGGCGGCTAAAAAAAGCAGCACCCGGTATCGGTTTTTTAAGAGTAATACGGCCTTAATAAAAATTAGATTAACGGCGGTAATAATATAGGCGGCAACCGTCGCTCGATCAAAGTTAAGCTCTACACGGTCTATATGTAAGAAAACACCCTGGTAAATGGCGTAGCCATTTACCGTAAGTCCACAAAGAATAGCGGCCAACACGGTATGTTTTTGCAGCGCCATCTTTACATTGAGCATCGCCAGTAAGATAAACGCTGCGGCGATCTGTAATCTTCCGGTTGACTGATATTGTCGGTAAAGGCTGATGAAATCGCCAGGCTGTTTATATACGGCTGTCCAGATAATACTGATAATACCGACAGCAAAAAATGCACCGGGAAGAATCAGGTTTTTTTTGTCGGCAATGTAAAATCTGAGATGGAAAACGACAACCAGAAAGGCCAGATAGCTCGAAAGATAAAAAACGTTCTTGCCGAACGCCCCCCCAAATGGCGATGTAATAAAGGCTATCGCACATCCGATAAAAATCAGCTGGCTTAAAATGTTGGCAGGTGCGTCTTTTTTTAAGATTAAATGATTAAGTTTCATTTTTTACTGATTACGTCCATCAAAGCATCATTGAATTCTGTCTTAAACAGCGCATAGTCGAAATGTTCTGCTGTCCAGGCTTTGGCTGTTTCACTGAATCGTTGGTAGGTTTCATGCCCGGATAAGATTTCAACCGCATCGGCGCAATCAATATGAGAAACCAGTTTGGCCTCTTCCATAACATCGTGGACAGGATCGTAGATCTGATAAGGGAAATCAACGCGTATGCCAGTTAATTTCTCGTGTTCATCAATCGTCACTGAGGGTATTAAACCTATTCCACACTGTTGATGGCTGACGACTTCTGGTTGGCCATCGATCATTGGAAAAATGACCGGTACACCAAAATAAAGCGCTTCCATACAAGAAAGACCAAATGGCTCAGTGACGGGTGTACTGAGATAGAGATCAATGCGGTTGAAAAAGGTGCTTATGTCATGCTGAAAACCACTAAAGGTGACAAACTCACTAATATTTAAACGCTCTGCGAGCCCCACAAAGGCGTCGTGGTCAGGTCCTTTACCCGCGATTTCCAGCACAACATTGTACCCACGTTGACGTAATTCTTTTAACGTCAGTAGCGCTACGCTAATACCTTTAAGGCTAACCTGGCGTGATGCGGTCCCCAGTCTGATCGGATTTTTCAGCGTTCTGGTTGCGGGATTAATTCCCTGTGGCACCATGATTCGGTTAATAACGACATGATGTGGGCAAGGCAAATTAAAACGATGCTGCATCACGCGGTTTGAAGCATAAGAGGCTGAAATAACGCCATCCAGCATCGCCATAAAGTTAAGCGTTTTTTTATTCTTGGGATAGCGCCATGAGCAGCCGTGGTCGTAATAGACCAGAGCAGCGCGCCTGGGTTTGGCTGCCAGCCCCGGAATCAAATCCCAAACTACAATCACATCGGCATCGCTGGCTTCTATTCGTTTTTGTAGCACATATTTCCGAAGAAATTGTGGGACTTTTAATTTCAGGCCATTAACCCAACGATTGGCAAAGGTGATTTTTTGTTGAGGAATATGGCGACGAATGTCGTCGTCTATCTCATTGCTGATGCAAATCACATCGTCATGCCCGTCAGAAAAGTCATTGATGTACTGCAAGAACAGACGCTCAACGCCACCCATTTTGCCAAGATTAATTATGTGGAGTTTCTTCATGCAAGAATCTCAAAGACCATATCTGCGACGTCCTTCGCGCTGATGTCTGCTAATTTGCTGCCCTCAACAGGGCGCAAAATATGCTGATTTTGCCCGTAACCGCCAATCAAACCCGGGTCGGTCGGACCATATAAAGTGATATTAGGCCTGTCCAGCGCGGCTGTCAGATGACTCAGGCCCGTGTCCACTGACACCACGGCATCCGCACCGGCCAACTGCTGTGCCACAGCTTCAAGAGAAAGCTTTGGCAAGACTTCTACGTGCTCAAAACCTTCAGCCAGACGTAGCGCACGCTGGTGCTCATGTTCGGCACCCCACGGCAACTTCACGCGTAAACCTGTTGGCTGGATGCGTTCAATTAAGTCTCGCCAATGGGCTTCAGGCCAGTGTTTATTATCACGTGTCGTAGCATGAAGAAATACCAGATAAGGGTTTTCACGCGATGCTACGTGTTTCTGGAAATGTTCGGCAATCGCATAATCGCCCTGAGTGTGCGGTTTATCGTAACCCAGACTTTTTGCAAACAGCTCACGCGTTCTTTCAACCGCATGTTGCTTTTTGCTGACATCATGTTTTTTGTCATACCACCAACTGGCAAAAGGTTCACGTGCGCTGCGATTGTCCAGGCCGTGCTTAACGCCTTTAGCCAGTCGGGTGACGAGCGCGGCACTTTTAATCAGGCCCTGAGCATCGATCACCACATCATATTCATGAGACTGCAGCTCACGTTTAAACTGAACGCGTTCTTCACGCTGTTGGCTGCCAAACCAATGTTTACGCCAGCGACGGATGGCGACGGGCAGAACTTTTTCCACTGCCGGATGCCAGGACGGGATTTGCGCAAAGTTTTCTTCTACCACCCAATCAAAGCGTATGCCGGGTAAGGCATACATGGCATCGGTCAGTGCCGGCAGCGTATGCAGCACGTCGCCCATAGAAGAGGTTTTAACAATCAGGACGTGCATGTCCCCTCCTGGGCTTCACGCAATAGCGTGCTCAGTGTTTCATGGACCTGTGCGGGCTGAATATCGATAAGACTTTGATGGTAGCCTTGCTCGGCATCCCCTTTACGTACGCGGTGATAGCCGCTAATCAAACGGATAATCCGCGCCCGATCGGAGAGCGGTGGCGTGAAGTCAGGGCTGCTGGGGCCATATAAGGCGACCAGCGGTCGATTTAACGCTGCGGCGATGTGCATCAGGCCAGAATCATTACTGACGACTGCGCGGCACTGTGCCAGAAGAATAACGGCCTGTTCAAGCTGAGTTTCGCCGGCCAGATTACGGCAGTGTGCCCGGCTATCTTCAGGCAGAGAAGAGATGATATCTTGACCGGTTGAATGATCTTTCGCCGAACCGAATAGCAAGACCTGAAAACCTTCGCTGATTAACTGCTGTGCAAGGGCAGCATAATGAAAATGTGGCCAGCGCTTCGCCGGGCCAAACTCTGCACCGGGGCAAAAACCAATCGTCGGGCGCTCAGCAGCGAGCTGAAACTGCGCGGCAGTTTCTGTTTTTTCCTGTTCGCTAACCTGCAGTTGAGGCGTTAGCAAGGGCTGTGGCAATTGCCGGGCTGAACGGACTGGTGCGTCATAAGCTAAAGCCACATACCGCTCGACCATCAGCGGAAACGCCTCTTTATCCAGCACCCGAAGATCGTTTAACAGGCCATAACGCATTTCTCCGCGCCAGCCGATACGGCGTTTAATCCCGGCAAAAAAGGGCACCAGCGCGGATTTGAAAGAGTTGGGGAGAACATAGGCGCGATCGTAACCGCTGGCGCGCAGCGATTTGCCCAGTCGGCGGCGTTCGCCAATCCCCAATGCGCCATGACCCAGCGGCATCGCCAGCGCCTGATTAACTTCAGGCATTCGTGAAAGAAGAGGACGGCACCAGGCCGGTGCCATCACATCGATCACCGCATCAGGATGTTCGGCCTTGAGCGTACGATAGAGACTTTGCGACATCATCATATCGCCGACCCACGATGGGCCGATCACCAGAATTTTCATCGCGGGTATCCGTTCCTTTAGACGTTACGGTTTAACCAAACCATATATTCAGACACGCCCTGTGCCACGGTTTTAAACGGTTTGTCATAACCCGCTGCGCGTAATTTTGACAGGTCGGCCTGTGTGTAAGCCTGATAGCGGCCTTTCAATTTGTCAGGGAATGGAATGTATTCAATCTGGCCTTTCTGGTGAAAGTTAAGCACGGCATCGGCCACTTCCTGGAAGGATTCGGCACGGCCTGTTCCGCAGTTATAAATGCCGGAAATCCCATTCTCCCAGCACCACAAATTCACGGACACCACATCATCAACATGGATGAAATCACGTTTGAAGCTGTCGCTACCTTCAAACAGTTTTGGATTTTCATCATTACTGATCTGCGTGTTCAGATGAAATGCCACGCTTGCCATGCTGCCTTTGTGACCTTCACGCGGGCCGTAAACGTTGAAGTAGCGAAAACCGCATACCGGCGAGGTGGCTTCAGGCAGGATCTGACGAACATAGTGGTCGAACAGCATTTTGGAGTAGCCGTAAACGTTTAGCGGCTGCTCATACTGACGCTCTTCAATAAAATTCTCGTTACGTCCGCCGTAGGTGGCGGCCGACGACGCGTAAAGGAACGGAATTTCACGCTCCAGACAGAAGTGCAGCAGATCTTTAGAGTACTGATAGTTGTTGTCCATCATGTACTTGCCATCCCACTCAGTGGTGGCTGAGCAGGCACCTTCATGGAAAACCGCTTCAATCGGACCGAGGTCTTCACCGGACATGATGTAGGTCAAAAATTCTTCTTTATCCATGTAATCAGCGATGTCCAGATCGGCAAGATTCACGAACTTGGTGCCATCTTTCAGGTTATCCACGACCAGAATGTCGTTGTGACCGCGATCGTTCAGCGTTTTAACGATATTGCTGCCGATCATTCCTGCGCCACCGGTGACGATAATCATACTGTTACCTTTGAAGTTTTGGGGTGAAACGGGACGTTTCACACGTATTGCTTACATCATAACATTTCATCCCGTCACAGACAGCCAGATGACTCTGTAAGGCGTTACTCATACCTCTTAACGACGTGAACTATGCTGCAAAATTAACATTCTGTTGGTCGATTAAGCGTAGAAAGGCGATATGTTCAGTAATATTTGCCTCATTCCTACCTTATCAGGAGCAGAATAATGCCAGTGCATTTTTACCAACATATCCGACAGCAACTCGACGCCGCCCAGCGTGAAGGTTTATTTAAAAAAGAACGCATCATTACCTCCGCGCAACAGGCGGAGATTGAGGTCGGACATAACCATCCTGTCATTAACTTTTGCGCCAATAACTATCTTGGCCTGGCTAACCATCCAGCCTTAATTCAGGCCGCTAAAGAGGGCATGGATTCACACGGCTTTGGCATGGCGTCGGTGCGCTTTATCTGCGGTACGCAGGATATGCACAAACAACTGGAAAAAAAACTGGCTGACTTTCTTGGCATGGAGGACGCCATTCTTTATTCCTCCTGTTTTGATGCCAACGGTGGGCTGTTTGAAACCTTACTGGGCGCGGAAGATGCCATCATCTCAGATGCGCTTAATCATGCGTCGATTATCGATGGTGTCCGCCTGTGCAAAGCACAGCGCTATCGTTATGCCAACAATGACATGACCCAACTGCGCGCCCGCCTTCAGGAAGCCAGGGATAACGGTGCGCAGACAGTGATGATTGCGACGGATGGTGTGTTCTCAATGGACGGCGTGATCGCCAATCTGAAAGCCATTTGCGATCTGGCAGACGAATATTCAGCGCTGGTCATGGTGGATGATTCCCATGCGGTGGGTTTTGTGGGTAACGCCGGTCGTGGAACCCATGAGTATTGCGAGGTCATGGGCAGGGTAGACATTATCACCGGCACTCTGGGCAAGGCGCTGGGCGGTGCATCGGGCGGATACACCGCGGCAAAGGCAGAGGTGGTGGAATGGCTACGCCAGCGCTCACGACCTTACCTGTTCTCTAACTCCCTGGCACCGGCGATTGTGGCGGCCTCTATTCGCGTACTGGATTTATTAAGCGAAGGCGACGGTCTGCGTCAGCGCCTGTGGGACAACGCACGCTTCTTCCGTGAAAAAATGACATCGGCAGGTTTTACGCTGGCTGGTGCCGATCACGCCATCATTCCAGTCATGCTGGGAGAAGCCAGCGTCGCGCAGGAATTTGCTCAGCTGTTACAACATGAAGGTATCTATGTTACCGGGTTTTTCTATCCGGTTGTGCCAAAAGGTCAGGCGCGAATCCGAACCCAAATTTCAGCAGCACACAGCCAGCAGCAACTGGAAACGGCGGTGGCGGCTTTCACGCGTATTGGTAAACAACTTGGCGTCATCGCCTGAGGATTGACCATGAAAGCACTGGCTAAGTTGAAAAAAGAGCAGGGCATCTGGATGGTGACTGATGCGCCGGTTCCCGAGCCGGGTCATAACGATTTATTGATAAAAATTCGCAAAACCGCCATCTGCGGGACTGACGTACATATCTATAACTGGGACGACTGGTCACGTAAAACGATTCCGGTGCCTATGATTGTCGGCCATGAATATGTGGGCGAGGTCGTCGCTATTGGTCAGGAGGTCAAGGGATTTAACATTGGCGATCGGGTTTCTGGCGAAGGTCACATAACGTGCGGGCACTGTCGCAACTGCCGTGCCGGTCGTACCCATCTGTGTCGCAATACTCAAGGCGTGGGCGTTAACCGGCAAGGGTGTTTTGCTGAATATCTGGTTATTCCCGCCTTTAATGCGTTCAAAATCCCTGACAATATCTCCGACGAACTGGCGGCGATTTTTGATCCTTTCGGCAACGCGGTACATACCGCTTTATCTTTCGACCTGGTCGGAGAAGACGTGCTTATTTCCGGTGCCGGCCCTATCGGTATTATGGCCGCGGCCGTGTGCCGGCATGTCGGTGCGCGTAATGTCGTGATTACGGACATCAATGATTATCGCCTTGAGCTGGCCCGCAAAATGGGTGTAACCCGTGCAGTCAATGTCGCAAAACAAGATCTGCGTGAGGTCATGCAGTCACTGGATATGAAAGAAGGCTTCGACGTGGGATTAGAAATGTCAGGCGCACCACCTGCTTTTCGAACCCTGCTTGAGGTGATGAATCACGGCGGTCGGCTCGCCTTGCTGGGCATTCCTCCCGGAGAAATGGCCATTGACTGGAACCAGGTGATATTCAAAGGGCTGTTTATCAAAGGGATATACGGACGAGAGATGTTTGAAACCTGGTATAAAATGGCTGCACTGATTCAGTCAGGGTTAGATCTTACACCAATCATTACCCATCGTTATGCTATCGATGATTTCCAGCAGGGGTTCGACGAAATGCGCTCGGGGCAGTCGGGAAAGGTGATTTTGAACTGGGCATAATTGAGCCCGCGAGTGCTCATCAAACAAAGGGTGAGATGACGTAAGTTTGCGTAGTGTAAATATGCTGCACCCGGTTTAATGCCGGGTGCAGCATATTTCAGAAGAGTTCATCGAGCCGGTGATAAAGCGGACTTTCTGTGATGCTTTCTCCAATCACGCCCAGCGCGCGCGTAGCCGGTACGGGCGCCAGCGGCTGCTTCACTTTACATTCACCCGGCGGCTGGAAACCTTGCGATGGCTTGTTGCGTGGCGGAGTGTTAGTCGGCGAGGTGTTGCCGTTGCGCAGCGGCTCATTCAGTAACTGACCCGGTGTCACCAGGGTGATATCCGCCGGCAAGGAGGGCAACATTTGTTGCAGCACACGCACGGTATTAGGATGCGGATGACCGATCGCAATAGCATAGCCATCCCGCTGGGCTAGCTTGACTGCCCGGCTAAATTGCTGACGAATCGAATTGATGTCCTGACTGTCATCCAGGAATACGCGGCGCTTGAGTACTCTGACGTGCGTTCCCTGCGCGGCCTGCAGTGACTGGCTGTTACCAATCGTCATGCTGTCGAGGAAATACAGGTTGTACTGATTAAGCACCTGCATGACTTTTTGCATACCGGGCAGGCTGGAAGTCATTTTGCTGCCCATATGGTTATTCAGCCCCACCGCATAGGGGACATTATTCACCGCACTACGAATGATGCGCTCAATTTCCGCGCTGCTCATTTCGGGCGTTAAGGTGTTTTTTTCCAGCGGTTGCTTACTTAACGGTGCCATAGGCAGGTGAATCAGCACTTCACGCCCGCCGTTATGCGCTTTGGTCGCCATCTGGCGGGCATAAGGCGCATCGGGAAGCACGGCAATAGAAATCGCCCGCGGCATTTGCAGTACTTTATTCTCTTCCGTTGGCCGGTAGCCGAAATCATCAATAACGATGGCGAGCTTAGCAGCCTGGGCCGCGCAACTGAGCAGCAAGCCGCACAACAACGCGGTGATCTTGTGACGATGATGTAGCACTTATTTCCCTAACCACGGAATGGGGTTGACCGCCTTGCCCTGACGTCGGATTTCAAAGTAGAGCGAAGGCGTTCCGCGACCACCGCTGGTGCCAACCAGCGCAACAGGCTGGCCTGCTTTCACTTGGGCACCCACGCTGACCAGCGCACTTTGGTTATAACCATACAGGCTCATATCCCCTTTACCATGCTCGATGACCACGACCAGGCCATAACCTTGCAACCAGTCGGCCATCAACACACGACCATCGGCAATGGCTTTGACTTCTGTACCCTCTGGGGCGGCAATGACCAGGCCTTTCCAGCGTAATTCACCCTGCAGCTCCTCGCCAAAGCGATGCTCGACGCGGCCCCGTACTGGCCAGATATCCTGACCGTTGGGGCGGCCCAGTCCACCTGTTCGCGCCATCAGTTCGCGCTCGCTTTGTGTTGGCTGATAGCTGGAGCCTTTGGCTTTAGCCTGCACCTGACGCTGACGCACTTTTTCTGCCTCGCGTGCTTCACGGGCAGCGCGCTCACGGGCTTCACGTTCGGCACGGGCAATTTTATCTTGCAGACGGCTTTCGTTCTGACGCATCTCAACCAGGTCAGCCTGATCTTTCTGCAGGGCACTTTCCAGAGATGTCAGGGTTTTTTTACGGGCTGCGCTGGCTTGCTGGAGTTTGTCTTGTTGTTCTTGCTGCTGTGTTAACAGCGATTTCTGTTGTTGCTGCTTTTGTTCCAGTGACGCGCGCTGTTGGGCTAATTCCTGACGGGTAGTTTGCAGGGCGGTGATATTTTCCTGGCGTGCGGTATTCAGATAACCAAAGTAAGCCAGAATACGTTCGCTGCGCTGGCTCTCTTCGCCCCCTAACAGGAGTTGCAGGCCTTTATGCTGACCCTGGCGGAAAGCCGCGTCCAACTGTTCTGCAAGCAGCTTTTCCTGTTGAGCCTGCTGTTTCTCAAGGCGGGAAACCGAGGCGGTGACCTGCGTGATTTCACCGTTCAGGGCCGACAGGCTGTTACGGGTTTCCCGCAACTGTCGACTTGCCTGAGCAATGATTTTTTCCTGACTCTGCAACTGATTGAGCAACTGACTACGCTGAACTTTTTGCGCTTTTACGCTTTTTTCTTTTTCTGCAATTTCTTGCTGAATAGATTTCAGTTGCGCTTTATTGTCATCCGCGGCTACGCCGGGCGCAGGGAAAAGCAACAGGCCCGCATAAAGCAGGCTAAAAGACAGGGCGGACAAGCGGGTGAACAACGGCAGGATGCGACCGTTGTAACGAGTCCATGTTGGTAGAACGGTTATCTTTCCCTTCATAGGTCGATGATTATTCCACGATGAACAGTTGCTTACCAGCATTGCTGACCGGCTTTTGCTTTCCCAGAGTGATCCATTTTCATCAGGACAAGGCACCAGCGTCACGTCATTTTTGCCATTCCGCTCATTTTTTTGGAAAATGACGCACAAATCTTCACTCTGTCCGCTTAGCGTCTGTACATGCGAAGTGGCGCAGGTATACTCAGAAGCCTTGTTTTAGCTTATTAGCCCGGTCTGGAGTCGTTACCCCTCATGCAAGAAATTATGCAGTTTGCAAGCAATCACCCCGTCCTGAGTCTGGCATGGGTCGTATTACTTATATTGGTGATTGTGACCACCGTTAAAGGAATGTTCTCTAAAGTAAAAACGATCAGTCGAGGTGAAGCAACCCGACTTATTAACAAAGAGGACGCGGTGGTAGTAGACGTGCGTTCGCGTGACGATTACCGCAAGGGTCATATTTCGGGCGCGATTAATGTGGCTGCCGCAGATATCAAGAAAGGCAGCCTGGGTGAGTTGGAAAAGCACAAAGCACAGCCCATAATTGTGGTATGTGCAACCGGACAAAGCGCAGCCGATCCTGCTGCACATCTGAGTGCGGCCGGATTCAACCAGGTGTCCGTTCTGAAAGACGGTATCAGCGGTTGGAGCGGCGAAAATCTGCCGCTGGTTCGCGGTAAATAATCATCCTGAGGTCCCTATGGCAAACGTTGAGATTTACATTAAAGCAACCTGTCCTTATTGCCACCGGGCAAAAGCGCTACTGAGTCAAAAAGGCGTGGCGTTCCAGGAGATTCCCATCGATGGGGACATGGCAAAACGCGAAGAGATGATTAAGCGCAGTGGTCGGACTACCGTCCCGCAGATTTTTATCGACGGTCAGCATATTGGTGGCTGCGACGATCTGATGGCGCTGAACGATCGTGAAGGTTTAGATCCGTTACTTCAGGCGTAGTTTTACGCCAGACATTTTAACTTACAGGACTTAGTCACATGTCAGAACATAACACTAACGAAATGCAATTCCAGATTCAGCGCGTTTACACGAAAGATATTTCTTTTGAAGCGCCGAACGCGCCACAAGTGTTTCAGAAAGAGTGGGAACCAGACGTTAAGCTGGATCTGGATACTGCTTCTTCGCAGCTGGCTGATGAAGTGTATGAAGTGGTGCTGCGTGTGACCGTAACCGCGACCGTTGGCGAAGAGACCGCTTTCCTGTGTGAAGTTCAGCAGGCCGGTATTTTCACCATCGGCGGCATTGACGGTACTCAGATGGCGCATTGCCTGGGCGCTTACTGTCCGAATATCCTGTTCCCGTATGCCCGTGAATGTATCACCAGCCTTGTTTCCCGTGGAACGTTCCCGCAACTCAACCTTGCGCCAGTGAACTTTGATGCGCTGTTCATGAACTATCTGCAGCAGCAGCAAGGCGAAGAAGGTGCTGCGCAACATCAGGATGCCTGATGAGTACTCACGCTTCGATTAGCGTCATCGGTGCCGGTTCATACGGCACCGCTTTGGCGATTACGCTGGCCCGCAATGGCCATCCGGTGTTGTTGTGGGGCCACAATCCCGCTCATATGGCACAACTGCAGTCCGACCGCTGCAATCTTGCTTTCCTGCCTGATGTTCCTTTTCCCGATAATCTGACTGTTGAACCCGATCTGGCGAGTGTCATCGCTGCCAGCCGCGATCTGCTGGTTGTCGTGCCCAGCCACGTTTTTGGCGATGTGCTGATGCAGATCAAACCCGGTTTGCGCGATGACTCACGCATTGTCTGGGCGACGAAAGGGCTGGAAAAAGAAACCGGTCGTCTGCTGCAGGATGTTGCACGGGAAATCCTGGGTGAGGCGATTCCACTGGCGGTGATCTCCGGCCCAACGTTTGCGAAAGAGTTGGCTGCGGGTTTACCGACGGCGATTGCTCTGGCGGCCACCGATTCACAATTTGCGGATGATTTGCAGGCGCGACTGCACTGCGGCAAAAGCTTTCGCGTATACAGTAATCCCGATTTTATTGGGGTTCAGCTGGGCGGCGCAGTGAAAAACGTGATTGCGATTGGTGCCGGGATGTCAGACGGCATCGGTTTTGGCGCAAACGCCCGAACAGCCTTAATCACCCGCGGACTGGCTGAGATGAGTCGTCTTGGCGCGGCGCTGGGTGCTGATCCGACGACGTTTATGGGCATGGCCGGTCTGGGTGACCTGGTGCTAACCTGTACCGATAATCAGTCGCGAAACCGCCGTTTTGGCATGATGCTCGGACAGGGCGAAGATGTCGATGGTGCGCAGCGCATTATCGGACAAGTTGTAGAAGGTTACAGAAACACCAAAGAAGTCAAAGCACTGGCCGCACGCGTCGGGGTCGAAATGCCGATTACCGAACAGATTTATCAGGTGCTCTATTGCGGAAAACCGGCACGAGATGCAGCATTAAGCCTGCTGGGGCGTTCAAGGAAGGACGAAAACAGTACAAACTAAAGCAGGAAGCCAGGCATCATCACCTGTAGCGCCGGTTAAGGCGCTTTTTTTATCGGGAGAAAACAGCATGTCGTCTGATGAGTTAGAACTGGTCTGGAATAATATCAAGGCAGAAGCACGAGCGCTGGCAGACTGCGAGCCGATGCTGGCCAGCTTTTACCACGCGACATTGCTCAAGCACGAGAATCTTGGCAGTGCCCTGAGCTATATGCTGGCGAATAAACTGGCTAATCCAATTATGCCTGCTATCGCGATTCGTGAAGTGGTCGAAGAAGCATACCGTGAAGATCCCTCAATGATTGCCTCTGCGGCCTGTGATATTCAGGCGGTACGTCTGCGCGATCCCGCGGTTGATAAATATTCCACGCCACTGCTTTATCTGAAAGGATTTCATGCTCTTCAGGCACATCGTATTGGACACTGGCTGTGGAATGAAGGTCGACGCGCCTTAGCGGTTTATCTGCAGAATGAAGTGTCTGTCTCGTTTGCGGTGGATATTCATCCGGCTGCAAAAATCGGTCACGGGATCATGCTGGATCATGCGACCGGCATTGTGATCGGTGAGACAGCCGTTGTGGAAAACGATGTCTCAATTTTGCAGTCAGTCACGCTTGGCGGCACCGGTAAAACCAGCGGAGACCGCCATCCGAAAATTCGTGAAGGCGTGATGATTGGTGCAGGTGCAAAAATCCTGGGCAATATCGAGGTAGGGCGCGGTGCCAAAATTGGGGCCGGTTCTGTCGTATTGCAATCTATTCCACCGCATACGACTGCTGCCGGTGTCCCTGCCCGCATCGTCGGTAAGCCCGGCAGTGAAAAGCCGTCAATGGATATGGATCAACACTTTAACGGCAATGGTGCCGGCTTCCAGTTTGGTGATGGTATTTAGGATTTGATCAGTGCGCCAGCATAGTCGAGTTGGCGCCACGCTTCGTATACCACAACCGATACCGCATTAGACAGGTTCATGCTGCGGCTTTCCGCCATCATGGGAATGCGTATTTTTTGCTCTGCAGGCAATGCCTGCAACACCTCTGCAGGTAACCCACGGCTTTCCGGGCCAAACAGCAAATAATCACCTCGCTGATAGCTGACCGCACTGTGTGCCGGTGTGCCTTTCGTGGTTAGCGCAAACAGGCGCCCAGGCTGCTCTGTTGCGAGAAAAGCCGGATAATCAGCATGAAATTTGATGGCGGTAAATTCGTGGTAATCCAGCCCCGCACGGCGAAGACGCTTATCGTCCCAGGCAAAGCCAAGCGGCTCAATCAGGTGGAGCTGGAAACCGGTATTCGCACACAGGCGAATAATATTGCCTGTGTTAGGTGGGATTTCTGGTTCAAATAATACGATGTTAAGCATAAGGCCCCCGATAACGAGGGCCGAAGCATAGCAAATTATTGCCTTGCAGAGGAGTAGAGTGGGAGCCAGATAGTAAGACGCAAGCCACCGAGTGGGCTGTCATCCGCTTTGACCCATCCACGATGTTGCTGTATGGCCGTTTCCACAATCGCCAGCCCCAGACCTGTGCCGCCGGATTCCCTGTCCCGGGCTTCATCCGTCCGGTAGAAAGGGCGGAATATCTGCTCGCGATCTTCCGGGCTCACGCCAGGACCATCGTCATCAACGTGCACCGTAATGCCCGAAATATCGACTGAAAAACTGACGCTGATATGCGTATGTGAGTAGCGTAAAGCATTACGCACAATGTTCTCCAGGGCGCTTTCGAGCGCATGCGGATTACCGTAAAGCGGCCAGGGGCCAGGAGGATAAGGAATCTCCAGGGTTTTACCCATTTGCTCCGCTTCAAACCTGGCATCTTCCAGCACGTCGTTCCAGAGTTGATTCGCCTTCATGGCTTCGCTCACCAGCGCATTCTTGTGCTGCGTTCTCGACAGCACAAGCAGGTCATTAATCATGCCATCCAGTCGCTGAGCTTCCATCTCAATGCGCTCCAGCTCTTTGCCTTCGCCATGACGGCGACGCAGCAGAGCCGTAGCCAGCTGTAATCGCGTCAGTGGCGTACGCAATTCGTGGCTGATATCGGACAGTAAGCGTTGCTGACCGTTCATCATACGTTCCAGCGCACTGACCATCTGGTTGAAGCTGGAACCCGCTGCCAGAAACTCCTGCGGGCCAGATTCCAGTTCTGGATGCTGACGCAGGTTGCCGCTGGCAACTTCATCCGCCGCGTATTTGAGTTTTCGCGCTGGACGCGCCAGGCTCCATGCCAGCCAGAGCAGAAGCGGTGAGCTAATCAGCATGGTAACGATAAGCAACAATAGAGGCCGGTCAAACAGCAGGTTAATAAAGTCCAGTTGAGAGCTGCTGGCGGGACGGATCAGATAGAGCTGATAATTATCTTCCCCATCGCGTACAGCGAAGGGGCCGACCATCTCGACCCGACCATACTTTTTCTTCTGCGGATGGTCGGCATTATCTGATTGACCGATAAAGTTACGGATAACCTGCATTTCATTATGCTGCGCGCCAATGACCCGGCCTTCGCTGGTGACTAACAGCAAGCGCTGACCGGGCGGTGCCCATTTCTCAATAGCCCGAAATAAGCGCCGCCACCACATCAAATCATTCGGGGGATCGCGCGATAGCTCTGCTTCAACGTGCTGCTCTATCATCGTCCCCTGACGCTGCTCGCTTTCCAGCAGTGCCGTCATCTGACGTGAGTCGAGCTTGGGTACCATGAGCACCAGCATCAATACCAGCGCCAGCGTCAGCCAGAAGATAGCAAAGATGCGGGTAGTCAAACTTCCTATCATGATGCAGAAACCATCAGGTAGCCGCGGCCACGTAAGGTTTTAAACCACGGATGGCCGTCACGGCGTTCGGGAAGCTTACGACGCAGGTTGGAGATGTGCATATCAATGGCGCGGTCAAAAGGCGTAAGGCGCTTACCCAGAACTTCCTGGCTAAGGTGCTCGCGAGAGACAACCTGACCCAAATGCTGTGCCAAAAGATAAAGCAGGGTGAATTCCGTGCCGGTGAGATCCAGCGTTTCACTGTCGAAACTGGCTTCCTGACGACCCGGATTCAGGCGCAGACAGTCAACTTCGAGCGTCGGTGAACTGTTGTCATGTTGCTGCTGTTGTTCACTCCAGTTCGAGCGGCGCAGGATAGCGCGGATACGCGCGACCAGCTCACGATCGTTGAAGGGTTTTGGCAGATAGTCATCAGCACCCAGTTCAAGGCCCAGCACGCGATCCAGCTCGCTTCCACGTGCGGTGAGCATAATGACGGGCGTCTGGTATTGCTGGCGTAATTCTTTCAGGGTGTCGATGCCGTTTTTCTTCGGCATCATGACGTCCAGTAAAAGCAAATCAATTGAGTTATCGAGCAGGTTCAACGCTTGCTCACCATCACTGGCGACCACAACTTCAAACCCTTCCATTTCTAACAGCTCTTTCAAAAGCGAAGTTAATTCGCGGTCATCATCTACCAACAGGATTTTATTCATTTTTGTAGCCCTCCGCAGGCAAAATAGCGTGTTCCTATGATACCAATCCATCGCTTTACGTACTTTTACACCCCCTGACGGATGTTTGCAGCTGTCGCCGTACACTGGCTATCGTTGAATCGCAAAACAGAACGAACTGGAGTAAACGATGCGCAAATTAACCGCCGTCGTTATTGCCTCAGCGATGGTTCTCTGTAACGCCAGCGCAAGAGCAGCAGAGTCGATGGCGCTTGATGAGGTGCATCACGGCGGATTTACGACAGGCAGTATGACGCAAAATTCGCAAAGTCACATGTTCGACGGCATTGAGTTGACGGAACATCAAAGACAGCAGATGCGTGACCTTATGCAGCAAGCCCGACATGAGCGTCCTGCAACGAACATTGATGATATCGCAGCCATGCACGATCTGGTGACTGCAGATAAATTTAACGAAGCGGCCATCCGCAATAAAGCCGAAGCCATTGCCAGAGTTCAGGTCGAACAGCAGGTTGAGATGGCGCGGGTCCGTAATCAGATGTATCACCTGTTAACGCCCGATCAGCAAGCCGCGTTACAGAAGAATTACGAGCAGCGTTTAAACACATTACGCAAGCTCTCGAATCTGCAGCCAGCATCATCGCTGCAACCCGTGAGTCGTACCAGTAGTAACCAGTAGTAAATAGTATCCCTGTTTTCCTTGCCATAGACACATCCCTGTCTTCCCCCTCATGATGAGGGGGTTTTTTTTATCTGTTATTTATCATTTACGATAAACTTACAATTCCTGCCCCAAACCGGGTAAATATGAAATGCCTTTGGTTTTCTTCCTGTTTTTTATTCATTCCGCTTTTTGCTGCTTTCCCTCGTTGCGCATATTTCATTTTTCTTTAAATTTTTCAACTTGCTGATATTTATGTGTTATTTGTGAATTCGATTTAATTTCATTTATATTTCAATTAGCTGGAAATATCCCGTTCCGCTTGCACGTTAATTGCCCCCACCTACACTTAAATTGTCTCAGCATGGACGCCGATGTACTTACGAAATTAACGGAGAGCAGCAACCACATCATGTAGTCCGAATTAATCTATTAACGGAGTAAATTATGGCAGAGCATCGTGGTGGTTCAGGTAATTTCGCAGACAACCCGCAAAAAGCGTCTGAAGCCGGTAAGAAAGGCGGTAAGAGCAGCGGCAATGGCGGCGGCGGCGGTAATTTCAAAAATAACCCCGAAAAAGCCTCCGAAGCGGGCAAGAAAGGCGGCAAAAAGTAACGGCTGCTAAGCACTGAACCAAATCTGCACGTTGATTTGGCGCCTGTTCAGACAGGCAATTCGCCCCGTCTTACATCAGGATGGGGCGAAGTACCAGGCTAATTCCCTTCCGAAATACACCTTCCTTATGACTCTCCATGGCAGTTGAACAGTCAGGCGCGACGCTGCCTATGGTGTTAAACTTATCCCTTCTCTCATTCTGCTTTACGTTCTCAGTAATGATGTCCATGGAGTGATGGCATGCAGGCTTCGTACGGAAAGTTAATACAATCTGCGGCAGTTGCGGCGACGCTGCTTGCTTCCATCCTGTTGATCGTGAAGATTTTTGCCTGGTGGTACACCGGATCGGTGAGTTTGCTGGCAGCGCTGGTGGATTCATTGGTTGATATCGCCGCCTCTCTTACTAACCTGCTGGTGGTGCGTTATTCCTTACAGCCTGCCGATGCGGATCATACGTTTGGTCATGGTAAAGCCGAATCACTGGCGGCACTGGCACAAAGCATGTTTATTTCGGGTTCAGCACTTTTCCTCTTTCTCACCGGTATTCAGCATCTCGCGTCCCCCAATGAACTGCGCTCGCCCGGCATCGGGATCATTGTGACCCTGGTGGCTCTGGTTTCGACGTTATTTCTGGTCACCTTTCAACGCTGGGTCGTGCGAAAAACCCGCAGCCAGGCCATTCGGGCAGATATGCTGCACTATCAGTCCGATGTGTTTATGAACGGCGCTATTCTGGTGGCGCTGATATTAAGCAGCTACGGTTTTACGCGTGCCGATGCGCTGTTTGCGCTCGGCATTGGTGTCTATATTCTTTTTAGTGCATTGCGTATGGGTTATGAGGCGGTACAGTCGTTACTCGACAGAGCCTTACCCGACGAAGAGCGGCAACAAATCATTTCGATTTCATCCAACTGGCCGGGCGTGCAGGGGATACACGATGTGCGAACGCGTCAGTCTGGCCCGACAAAGTTCATCCAGCTTCACGTTGAGCTTGAAGATCAACTACCGCTCGTCCAGGCACATCGTATCGCCGATCAGGTAGAGAAAGCGCTGCGAAAAGCTTTTCCCGGTTCGGACGTCATTATTCATCAGGATCCCTGTTCTGTGGTACCGTTTGAAAAGCAGGATTCTTTTAACTTTTAACTTACATGAATTAAGTTAACAAAATGGAAACGGCATATCGTTAACATTACTGCAAAAAATTAGTGAAAAGTTGTCTGACCTGAATCAATTCAGCCGCAGGCCTTTGATATACTATCTGCCATCATATGTCGCGCTCATCACTATCATGTTTATCAGCGTTGAACAGGCCGGATTAACCCTTAGCTTTGAACAATCCAGAGGTTGTCATGATCAAAAAAATTGGTGTACTGACCAGCGGCGGTGACGCCCCAGGCATGAACGCAGCCATTCGCGGCGTAGTTCGGTCCGCATTAAGTGAAGGGCTGGAAGTTTTTGGTATCTATGACGGCTATCAGGGTTTGTACGAAGATCGCATGATCAATCTCGACCGTTACAGCGTGTCCGATATGATTAATCGCGGCGGCACTTTTCTGGGTTCAGCGCGCTTTCCTGAGTTTCGTAATGATGATGTTCGCCAGGTGGCCATTGAAAACCTGAAAAAACGCGGTATTGATGCGCTCGTCGTTATTGGCGGAGATGGCTCCTATATGGGGGCGAAGCGACTGACCGAGATGGGTTTCCCCTGTATTGGCCTGCCAGGCACTATCGATAATGATGTTGCCGGTACTGATTACACCATTGGCTATTTTACGGCACTGGAGACGGTGGTTGAAGCCATTGACCGCCTGCGCGATACCTCTTCATCACACCAGCGTATCTCCATCGTCGAAGTGATGGGCCGTTATTGTGGTGATTTGACCCTGGCTGCCGCCATTGCCGGCGGGTGCGAATTTATCGTGTTGCCAGAAATTCCATACACCCGCGAAGAGCTGGTGGCAGAAATTAAAGCCGGTATTGCGAAAGGCAAAAAGCATGCGATTGTTGCCATCACTGAGCACATTTGTGACATCGACGATCTGGCGCGCTTTATTGAGACTGAAACCAAACGCGAAACGCGCGCCACGGTTCTGGGCCACATTCAACGTGGCGGCGCGCCTTGTGCCTATGACCGCATTCTGGCGTCCCGTATGGGCGCCTATTCCATCGAACTGCTCATGCAGGGCTACGGTGGCCGTTGCGTAGGTATTCAGAACGACAAGATGGTTCATCACGATATCATCGATGCGATTGAGAACATGAAGCGTCCGTTCAAACGTGACTGGATGGATACGGCGAAACAGCTTTACTGATTTTCTCAGCCTTAACGGGCATGCTTAACGGTATGCCCTTACGCATTTCCTATATTCTCCAAAGTTATAACCGCTTATTTTTAATTCTTTTAGCTCTGAAAAAGTTTATGTCACGCTTGTCCCATAATGAACTGGGAGAGTGCGTAATGAATAAATGGGCCATTGGTATTAGCTTGTTACTGGCATCAGGCAGTGTTCTGGCGAAGGATATCCAGCTGTTAAACGTTTCTTACGATCCCACCCGTGAACTGTATGAGCAATACAACAAGGCCTTCAGTGCGCACTACAAACAGGAAACGGGCGATGACGTGGTGGTCCGCCAGTCGCATGGTGGTTCAGGCAAACAGGCGACATCCGTCATAAACGGCATTCGTGCTGACGTTGTGACGCTGGCGCTGCAGTCTGATATCGATGCCATTGCTGAACGTGGTCGTATTGATAAGAACTGGATTAAGCGTCTGCCGGATAATTCGGCACCTTATACTTCCACGATTGTGTTCCTGGTTCGTAAAGGCAATCCCAAAGGGATTCATGACTGGAACGATCTGATTAAACCCGGTGTTTCCGTCATCACGCCTAATCCCAAAACTTCAGGTGGTGCTCGCTGGAATTACCTGGCAGCCTGGGGCTGGGCGCTGGATCACAACAACGGCGATCAGGCAAAAGCACTGAGCTATGTGAAAGCCCTGTTTAAAAATGTCGAAGTCCAGGACTCCGGTGCGCGCGGCGCGACCAACACCTTTGTTGAGCGCGGCATCGGTGATGTTCTCATCGCCTGGGAAAATGAGGCGTACCTGGCCGTGAATAAGCTGGGCAAAGACAAATTTGAGATCGTCACCCCAAGCGAGTCTATTCTGGCAGAGCCAACGGTTTCCGTGGTGGATAAGGTGGTTGATGAGAAGGGAACTCGTCCCGTGGCTGAGGCCTATCTGAAGTACCTCTACTCGACCGAGGGACAGACGATTGCCGCCGAAAACTACTATCGTCCGCGCAATGCTGAGGTTGCGAAGAAGTTCGCCAGCACCTTTGCCCCTGTAAAACTGTTTACCGTGGACGACAAATTCGGGGGTTGGGCTAAAGCACAAAAAACCCACTTCGCGGACGGCGGCACCTATGACCAGGTCATGAAGCCGTAACGATTGACTGACACAATCTAAGCCAGCGGAAACGCTGGTTTTTTTATGCGTGACATTCCGGCACTGTCAGGCGAGGATGCTGACTGATTCAGTATGGAGAGGGTAACTATGCAGGCAAATCGTCGGGCCTTCATCATCATTGCGTTTCTGCTGGTGCTTGTCGTGACAGGAATGGGGATAGCTTCCCTTCATGTTAAAGGCAATGCCGATGCGCTTTGGCAGATCGTCAGCGAAAAGTGCGTACCCAATCAGCAGAATAACGGGCAACCCGCGCCTTGCGAGCGAGTTGACCTGCAGCAGCGTTATACACTGCTCAAAGACCGTAACGGCCCCTTGCAATACCTGTTAATTCCCGTTGATAAGATAACCGGCATCGAAAGCCCGCGGTTGCTCAGCGCAGCCACACCCAATTTTTTCAGCTTTGCCTGGCAGGACAGAGGCGTAGTGGCGCAGAAATTCGGTTCGCCCATTAAAGACACTGTGCTGTCGCTGGCGATCAATTCCGAATACGGGCGTACCCAAAACCAGCTGCATATTCATATTTCCTGCTTACGGCCCGATGTCCGTCAGCAACTGGATGGACTGGCACCGACTCTCAATGCGCAGTGGAAGGATGTTACCTTTCTGAACCATCACTATATTGTGCGGGTGCTCAGTCAGGCGGAACTGGATCAACAGAGTGTCTTTATCCGGTTAGCGTCTGAAGTCCCGGATGCTAAGAATGCAATGGGGAAATACGGCATGGCACTGACCGGCTTATCCGATGGTCGTCTGGTGCTGATGGCGGTAGAGCGCAACTGGCTTTTGCTGAATAAGGGATCGGCAGAGGAGGTGCAGGATCACGACTGCGCCCTGCTACAACCCATAAAAAAAGCGGCCTGATGAGGCCGCTTATGCTGTGCTTAATCGCCGGTTAGCGTTGTTTAGCCGCCGCAGCGGCTTTAACGATCACGGCAAACGCATCGGCTTTCAGTGATGCGCCACCAACCAGTGCACCGTCGATGTCCGGCTGAGTAAACAGCTCGGCAGCATTTTTATCGTTAACTGAACCACCGTACTGAATAATCACTTGCTCAGCGATGGCAGCATCTTTTTTGGCAATATGGTCACGAATAAATTTGTGAACCGCCTGCGCCTGAGCAGGAGTGGCTGACTTCCCGGTACCGATCGCCCATACCGGCTCGTAAGCGATGACCGCGTCTTTAAACGCTTCAGCGCCTTGAGTGGTCAGCACGGCATCAAGCTGGCGTGCACAGACTTCTTCCGTTTTGCCCGCTTCATTTTCCGCTTCGGTTTCACCGATGCAAAGAACCGGCACCAGGCCCGTCGCTTTCAACACGGCATATTTTTTCGCAATGAACTCGTCACTCTCTTTATGATAAGTGCGACGTTCTGAGTGACCAATGATGATGTATTTCGCGCCGATATCTTTCAGCATTTCAGCGGACACTTCGCCGGTGAATGCGCCAGAGAGGTTCACATCAACGTTTTGAGCACCCAGTGCGATGTGGCTACCGGAGATGGCATGTTTCGCCTGATCAAGATAGAGCGCGGGCGGGGCGATAGCAACGCCACAACCCTCAACGCCCGACAGTTCTTTACGCAGACCGTCGATCAGTTCGGCTGTCATATGCTTGCTGCCATTCAACTTCCAGTTACCCATAACCAGTGGATGTCGCATTCTATCCTCCGCATAACGCGATACATGAAATGGCGCTGCCCCGGGGCAACGTTGTCTGCCAGACAGTATAGAGATCAAATAACGTCGTGGCTTTGCTTTTCGTCATTTTTGCCCCGACCATCAGGGCGCGGCGAGCGCAAGTTTTACCGGCTCAATGGCAAAGGTTAATCCTTTATCCCCGTTGTCGGAAACCACAAAACGCAGTGCACCTTCAACGTGCTCGTAGTATCGTGAGCCTTTGCCCGATTTAAGCAGCGTTTCCAGCTTTTTACGTCCCTCTTCTGGCGTGAGTCCCGGCACAAAAAAACGTAACAGAGCGGTCATATAATCCATGGCTTTGGCTTGAGACGCACTCTGATCAGGGCCCGGTACCGGGAGCCAGGTGATCTGCAGCGTTTTAATTTTACCCGTGCCAGGCTCAAGCGCCGTGGAAGAGTAGAGCGTTTCGTTAATCTTGGTGGCTGCCCGCGTCAGATCGGTTTTTTCATCGCGGGAATCAATGGCGCGGTACTCCAGCAGCGGCAGTTGTGGATTCGCCAGATTATATTTTTCACGAAACTGGCCGATAGTCATATCCAGCGTGGGCGCACCCGTTAACAGGTAGGGCGCGGTAGGCATATGTTCTGCCTTGTCGAGGGGTGGCGGATCGGCAGCAAAAACCGGAACCGTTAGCGCAAGACTCAGCAACAGTACGCCTGGCAAATTCTTCATGTTGTCGGCCCTGACCAATAAACTCGATATCAAATTAGAACGGTTTTTACCTTCAAGGTCAAAAGCGTGCAGCGTAAAATTTTGTCTGGAGGAACGTGCATGATATTACAGCAATGGTTTTTCTCTTTTCGGGGCCGCATCGGGCGCCGGGATTTCTGGCTCTGGCAGGCGATCTGGTTACTGTTAACCAGCGTGCTGTTTTTTCTGGCCGGTAACGATCTGGTGGATACACAAATGGCCGCGTTTGGCATCGTGTGTTTATTGTGGCCCGCCAGCGCCATCCTGGTTAAGCGCCTGCACGATCGCGATCGCCGGGGTTATTGGGCGCTGTTACTGATTGCCGCCTGGCTGCTGATGGCGGGCAACTGGAGCATGACCGGCGATATCCTGCAGTGGGTGATCGGGCGCGTCCTGCCTTTTATCATTCTGGCAGGATTCATTCTGGACCTGGGCGTGTTTCGTGGCACTGCCGGCGATAACCGCTTTGGTGCCACGCCGGTGCCTTTACGTCTGAAACGTGCGACTTACCAGTAGTTCTCACTGGTGATATGACCGGGCTTGCGCTTGAGGTGCTTGCGCATGCCACGTGTCTCTTTCAACAACTGCTGCGTGTCACGTACCATCTGCGGGTTGCCGCAGACCATCACGTGGCTGGTTTCTGCCTCTATAGGTAAACCGGCCACCCGCTCCAGCTCGCCACTTTCGATTAATGCCGGCACACGACCGGTCAATGAGCCCATACTTTCTTCACGGCTGACGACCGTAATCACCTGCAGCTTGCCGTTGTAGATTTGCTGAAGTTGCTGCATGAGGGGCAAAAAGCTGAGGTCGGCTGCGTAACGCGCGGCATGCACTAACACGATGTTATCGAAGCGATCCAGACCGTCGCCCTGCTGCAAAATCGACAGATAAGGGCCGACGGCCGTACCGGTTGCCAGCATCCATAAGGTCTGACAGTCCGGCACTTCATCCAGGATAAAAAAGCCCGCAGCATCTTTAGTAATCATGACCTGCTCGCCGGGACGCAGCGCCTGAAGATGGGGGCTTAGCTTACCGTCAGGCACGGTGACTAAGTAGAACTCAAGCAGGTCGTCATTCGGTGCATTGACGTAAGAGTAGGCACGTTGCACGCGTTCGCCCTCGATCTCCAGCGCCAGCTTTGCATACTGGCCAGCGCTAAACGGAGCAATGGGTGCCTTAATCCGCAGGCTAAACAGCGCGTCGGTCCAGTTTTTCACTTCCTTTACTTGAGCATTGATCCACTCGGCCATGGTTACTCCTTCAGCGTTGAATCGTCAGGCGAATAAGCATCTTCTCTACTGCACTGGCAGATTACCAGTCTGTCAGGCTGCAAAGGCTCTAATCGACAAACTGTATTGTTAAGTTTACAACCTGGTAGCCATTATTGACGTGAATTGAACACTCACTTTTCATTAATGACTCGCTTTGTCATGAAATCCTGATATTTTCCTGCCACAACCCGTTTCAGCCGTTATTTGTGCTGCTTAAACGTTCATGTTCATACAGACCTTTTGTTCAATCATGATGAAAAAAATAGAAAATCGTCCGTTGCTGGTCATGCTCATTGCGCTGGTTGCAGTAGGGCAAATGGCGCAGACCATCTATGTGCCCGCCATGGCGGCGATGGCGGATGCGCTGCAGGTGCGTAATGGCATGATGCAGCATGTGATGGCGGCGTATTTAATCACCTATGGCGGATCGCAGCTGATCTACGGACCGCTGTCTGATAGCGTTGGACGTCGCCCGGTGATCCTGGCAGGAATGGCGATCTTTATGATCGGCTCGATCACCGCCATGATGGCCTCGTCGCTGGATATGCTGGTACTCGGCAGTGCGATTCAGGGCGCGGGCACTGGCGTGGCTGGCGTGATGGCGCGTACTATGCCGCGCGACCTCTATAACGGTCATGCCTTACGTCAGGCGAACAGCTGGCTCAACATGGGCGTGCTCGCCAGCCCCTTAGTCGCACCGGTTATTGGCGCGCTGTTAACGCAGCTGTTTGGCTGGCATGCCTGTTTCGCTTTTCTGCTGGTGCTGTGTCTGATCGTGACGATTGCTATGGCGCGCTGGCTACCGGAAACGCGCCCCGTCACTACCGAAGTCACGCCGTTCTTTACGCGCTATATCCGGTTGTTACGCGATGCGAATTTCGTTCGCTATCTGCTGCTGTTGGTTGGCGCGCTGTCGGGCATTGCCGTATTTGAGGCCAGCTGTGGTGTACTCCTCGGTGGCGTGCTTGGCCTGAACAGTTTCACCGTGAGTATTTTGTTTATCTTGCCTATCCCGGCCGCCTTCTTTGGTGCCTGGTTCGCCGGGCGCGAGCAGCGTTCCTGGCACAGCCTGATGTGGTTTGGGGTAAACAGTTGCCTGCTGGCGGCGGTGCTCATGTGGGTACCAGCCTGGTTTGGCATCATGACTATCTGGACGCTGTTGGTACCGGCATCGCTGTTCTTCTTTGGTGCGGGTATGTTGTTTCCCCTGGCGACATCCGGCGCAATGGAACCTTATGCCTGGCTGGCAGGAAGCGCGGGCGCATTGATTGGTGGTCTGCAGAACCTGGGTTCCGGGCTGGTGGCTTCGCTGTCGGCGCTCATGCCACAGCGCGATCAGTTCAGCCTTGGCATGCTGATGTTTATTACTGCCCTGGTGATGTTGCTATGCTGGCTCCCGCTTTCACGGCAGCCAGCCGGCGAAAATCATGCGGTTACAGGATAAAGGGGTGCAGTGCGGGATCTTTGCGGTCAAGATAATGCACTGACTGGATGCGGCGAATCGTGCGCGATTTGCCGCGAATTAACAGGGTTTCGCTGGTGGCCATATTGCCCTGACGGGTAATGCCTTTCAGCAGGTCGCCGCTGGTGATGCCGGTGGCGGCAAAGATCACGTTATCGTTACGCGCCATCGCCTGGAGTGGCAGCACCTTGCCGGCTTCAATCCCCATGCCGGCACAACGCTTCAGCTCATATTCCCCAATCCGCCGGTTTTCTTCGCTGTCACCTTTTACATCATGTCGGGCCAGTAATCTGCCCTGCATATCCCCATCCAGCGCACGAATCACCGCAGCGGACACCACGCCTTCAGGTGCACCGCCAATACCGTACATCACGTCAACTTCACTGTCGGGCATACAGGTAAGAATGGAGGCCGCCACGTCCCCATCCGGGAAAGCGAATATCCGTACGCCCAGCTGCTTAAGCTGTTGGATAACGGCGTCATGGCGCGGCTTTGCCAGAATGGACACGGTGAGCTGTGACAACGGCTTATTCATGGCGATGGCAATATTGCGCAGGTTGATCTCAAGCGGCAGATCCAGATTGATATGACCGCGCGCCGCCGGGCCGACGATAAGCTTCTCCATATACATGTCAGGCGCATGAAGAAAACTGCCTCTGTCACCGACAGCCATAACGGCAAGTGCATTCGCCTGTCCCATGGCCGTCATACGGGTGCCTTCAATAGGATCAACGGCAATATCCACCGCATCGCCCTGGCCGGTACCGACTTTTTCGCCGATGTAGAGCATCGGGGCTTCATCAATTTCCCCTTCGCCAATCACAATCTGGCCGTCGATCTGGATGGTATTTAAAACATGGCGCATGGCGTGGACGGCTGCACCGTCGGCTTCATTCTTGTCGCCGCGCCCTAACCATTTATAACCAGCCAGTGCAGCAGCTTCGGTTACGCGGGAAAATTCAATGGCAAGTTCTCGTTTCATTGCATGTACCTGACAAAAAACAGGCTGGCAGTTTAGCGGAGGGAGGAGGCGGGGAAAAGACCCGCGACGGTGGACGTCGCGGGCGTAGTGCGTATTACTCTTGTTCTTCCCACGCTTGCGCGCGAGCAACCGCTTTCTTCCAGCCAGCATAACGGAAGTTACGCTCTGTGGTTTCCAGTGTTGGACGGAATTCGCGCTCAATAACGGCTTTGGCGCGGACTTCTTCCAGATCCTGCCAGAAGCCCACGGCCAGACCCGCCAGATACGCGGCACCCAGTGCAGTCACTTCACGCACTTCAGGGCGCTCAACGCGTGTACCAAGAATGTCTGACTGGAACTGCATCAGGAAGTTGTTGGCAACCGCACCACCGTCCACACGCAGTGCCTGCAGGCGCGTGTTGGCATCATTCTGCATGGCTTCCAGGACGTCACGCGTTTGGTAAGCAATGGACTCCAGCGTTGCACGGATGATGTGGTTAGCATTGGCACCACGAGTCAGGCCGAACAGCGCGCCACGTGCATAGGGGTCCCAGTAAGGTGCGCCCAGGCCGGTGAAGGCGGGAACCATATACACACCGTTAGAATCTTTCACTTTCATTGCAAAGTATTCAGAGTCAGCGGAATCGCTGATCAGCTTCATCTCATCGCGAAGCCACTGAATGGCCGCGCCACCGATAAAGACCGCGCCTTCCAGTGCGTAGTTGACTTCGCCACGTGGACCGCAGGCGATAGTCGTCAGCAGGCCATGCGTTGAGGTGACCGCTTCGGTACCGGTATTCATCAGCATAAAGCAGCCGGTGCCGTAGGTGTTTTTCGCCATACCCGGCTGGACACACAACTGGCCGTAAAGCGCCGCCTGCTGGTCGCCTGCAATACCCGCGATAGGAATACGCGTACCGCCTTTACCACCGATGTTCGTCTGCCCGTAAACCTCAGACGAGGATTTCACTTCTGGCAGCATCTCACGCGGAATATCAAGGATCTCCAGCATGCGCTCATCCCACTCAAGCTTATGGATGTTGAACAGCATGGTACGTGAGGCGTTGGTGTAATCGGTGATATGGACGCGGCCCTGGGTCATCTTCCACACCAGCCAGGTGTCAACCGTACCAAACAGCAGCTCGCCACGTTTTGCACGATCACGCGCGCCTTCAACGTTATCCAGAATCCACTTAACTTTGGTGCCGGAGAAGTAAGGGTTAATCACCAGACCGGTGGTTTTCTGAATATACTCTTCCAGACCTTCTTTCTTCAGCTTATTACAGTAGTCAGCAGTACGCGGGTCCTGCCAGACGATGGCGTTGTAGACCGGCTTACCGGTTTCTTTATCCCAGACAATGGCGGTTTCACGTTGGTTCGTAATACCAATGGCCGCAATTTCATCAGAACGAATATCGGCATGGGCAAGGACTTCAACCAGTGTAGAACTCTGTGATGCCCAGATATCCATTGGGTCGTGCTCTACCCAGCCCGCTTTCGGATAGATTTGGGTAAATTCGCGTTGCGATACCGCCACAATGTTCGCGTCATGATCCAGCACAACAGCACGTGAACTGGTAGTGCCCTGATCGAGAGCGACGATGTATTTTTTATCGGTGGTAGTCATAAATTCATTCCTGATGATAAAAAGTGGAACTTACGCTTTACGTTCATGCGCGGACGCAATCGGTTTGTCACTGGTTGGTGTGGCGATCACCGCACCCGGTAAATGGCGGCCAATCAGGGCGCGATAACCAAAGGCACCCAGGCAAGCACCGACCAGTGGGCCAAAAATTGGCACAAGGAAATAAGGAATCTGATGACCGCCAGTGAAGGCAATGGTGCCCCAGCCAGCCAGCCACTCAAATACTTTCGGACCGAAGTCACGTGCCGGATTAAGGGCAAAGCCGGTCAGGGGACCCATAGAGCCGCCAATAACGGCAACCAGGAGGCCAATCAACAGCGGTGCCATCGGGCCACGCGGTACGCCATTGCCATCATCGGTCAGGGCCATAATCACGGACATCAAGACAGCAGTGATCACCATCTCTACTAGGAAGGCCTGACCTACGCCAATCTGTGGATTAGGGTAGGTAGAAAAAATGCCCGCCAGGCTCAGGCTTTCAACTGAACCTCGTACCATGTTATGACTTTGTTCGAAATTGATAAACAAGCTGTAGTAAAGTCCGTAAACCAGCGCCGCGCCACAGAAGGCACCCGCAACCTGAGACAGGATATAAGGCAATACCTTACGACCTTCGAAATTCGCGAAAAGGCAGAGTGCGACAGTAACGGCGGGGTTGAGATGGGCACCTGACACACCTGCGCTGAGGTAAACCGCCATAGAAACGGCCAGCCCCCAGATGATACAGATTTCCCATTGGCCAAATGTGGCACCAGCCAGCTTAAGCGCGGCAACGCAACCCGCGCCAAAAAACAGGATCAAACCGGTACCCAGAAATTCGGCAATACACTGACCTTTGAGTGTGGTTGTAGTCTGACTCATGATAGTTGTTCCTGAAGCGAGGTTAAATTTTATCAGTTTTTGTTCTCATTCCTTGAGCCGCCCATCTTTAATGTAGGGCTGATGTTAATTTATCGTTAACGAGCATAAACGAGAAATAGCGAAATCGATTTTTGTGTGGTCTGTCAAAAAAATGCGCGTTTTCGCGTGTTTTGGTTTTCCTTAAGCGCCATTCAGGCCGTTTTCAGCAGCGTTATTCCGGCTTCGCTAAGCAAACGCACGGAAAAGGAACATTTTAGGGATAGGCTGAAAAATGTTACTGACGGCGGTCTGCAGGCCCGCGTTGCTGGACTTGCGTGATGAGGCTACATACAATCGGGACAACGTTGCTGGTAAACGCCTTTTGTGCGAAAGCTGGCATCATCAACGCCTTGCAGGATTTTAGGAGAGGTCAGAAAGATGTCATTTGAAGTGTTTGAGAAACTGGAAGCAAAAGTACAGCAGGCGATTGATACTATCACCTTGCTGCAGATGGAAATTGAAGAGCTGAAAGAGCAGAACAACAACCTGCGTAACGACGCGCAGAATGCTGCTGGCAACCATGAAGCACTGGTGCGCGAAAATCAGCATCTGAAAGAGGAGCAGCATGTCTGGCAAGAACGCCTGCGTGCGCTGTTGGGAAAAATGGAAGAGGTATAAGCCTCAACTAATGCGAAAAACGGGTGCTAAGCACCCGTTTTCGTTTGCCGACATTATTCTATGTCGAGCGGATCTTCCGATAAAATCATTCCGGTATTGTCGGCATAGAGATGGTCGCCTGAGAAGAAGGTGACGCCACCAAAATTGACGCGCACATCGCTTTCGCCAATGCCTTCACCTGCGGCGCCTGCCGGAATAGCGGCGATAGCCTGAATGCCAATCTCCAGCTCTTCCAGCTCGTCCACCTGACGCACTGAACCGTAAACCACGATGCCTTCCCACTCGTTTTGCGTCGCCAGCCGGGCAAGTTGTGCGTCCACTAAGGCGCGGCGTACCGAACCACCGCCATCAATCAGCAACACGCGGCCCCGACCGTTTTCTTCCAACAGATCGTAAAGCAGACCGTTGTCTTCAAAACATTTCACTGTGGTTATCTGACCGCCGAATGAGGTCCGCCCACCGAAATTTGAAAAAAGCGGTTCAACAACATTCACGTCTTCGTGGTAGATGTCGCAGAGTTCAGAAGTATCGTATTTCATAAGGGTTTCGTCTGTTTGCCACAGGAGCGCTAAGTATATCGCTTTATGTCAATTGTTGGCAAAATCATCAGCTTTAAAAGACCTGTATTGCATCAAGCGCATGCAGAAAAAAGCCCAACCAAACGGGCTGGGCCTTGATACAACACATGGACAGGCGAGCGTTACAGAATAAAGCGGCTCAAATCTTCATCTGCCACCAGTTCGTCCAGATGCTTGCCGACGTACTCTGCGTCGATGGTGACGGATTCGCCGCTACGATCGCTGGCGTCATAGGAGACGTCTTCCATCAAGCGTTCCAGCACGGTATGTAAACGACGTGCACCGATGTTCTCGGTGGTTTCGTTTACCTGCCATGCCGCTTCGGCGATACGGCGAATACCGTCATCCGTGAAATGGATACTCACGCCTTCGGTATTCATCAGTGCTTTGTACTGTACCGTAACCGAGGCATTAGGTTCGGTCAGGATGCGTTCGAAATCATTAACCGTCAACGCCTGGAGTTCAACACGGATCGGTAAACGACCTTGCAGCTCAGGAATCAAATCTGACGGGCTGGCAACCTGGAACGCACCCGACGCGATAAACAGGATATGGTCAGTTTTGACCATGCCGTGCTTGGTCGATACGGTACAGCCTTCCACAAGTGGCAGGAGATCGCGCTGTACACCTTCACGAGATACATCCGGCCCGCCTGCGTTTTGTCCGCCGCGCTTACAGATCTTGTCTATCTCATCGATGAAGACGATGCCGTGCTGTTCAACCGCGTCGATAGCATCCTGTTTCAGCTCTTCCGGGTTCACCAGCTTGGCGGCTTCTTCTTCAATCAGCAGCTTCAAGGCTTCTTTGATTTTCAGCTTACGCGGCTTCTGTTTCTGACCGCCCAGATTCTGGAACATCGACTGCAACTGGCTGGTCATTTCTTCCATTCCAGGCGGTGCCATGATTTCAACGCCAGGGCCGGTTGCGGCTAAGTCGATCTCGATTTCTTTGTCGTCGAGTTGGCCTTCACGCAGTTTTTTACGGAAAGCCTGACGAGCAGAAGAGGGCTCGCTGGCTTGTTCGGCTTGTCCCCAGTTGTTTTTAGCCGGTGGAATCAGCACATCAAGGATGCGTTCTTCGGCCATTTCTTCTGCACGGTACTTGTTCTTTTCGATAGCCTGGCTGCGCACCATTTTGATGGCGGAGTCAGTCAGGTCACGAATAATGGAATCAACTTCTTTACCCACGTAACCCACTTCAGTGAATTTCGTGGCCTCAACCTTGATAAACGGCGCGTTGGCCAGCTTCGCCAGACGACGGGCGATTTCGGTTTTACCGACACCGGTCGGGCCGATCATCAGAATATTTTTGGGTGTCACTTCGTGACGCAGCTCTTCGTCCAGCTGCATACGGCGCCAGCGGTTACGCAGGGCAATAGCCACGGCGCGCTTGGCGCTGTCCTGGCCAATAATAAAGCGGTTCAGCTCGCTGACGATTTCGCGTGGAGTCATCTCAGACATGTTTAGATCCTTACGACTTGGACGTTAATTCTTCAAAATTAACGTTGTGGTTGGTATAGATGCAAATATCGCCAGCGATATTCAGCGATTTCTCAACGATGTCGCGTGCGCCTAAGTCAGAGTTTTCTAACAGCGCACGAGCAGCTGCCTGGGCGAAGGGACCGCCAGAACCGATAGCAATAAGGTCGTTTTCAGGCTGAATGACGTCACCGTTACCACTGATAATCAGTGATGCCGATTCGTCCGCCACTGCCAGCAGGGCTTCCAGACGGCGCAACATTCTGTCGGTGCGCCAGTCTTTGGCCAGCTCAACGGCGGCTTTCACCAAATGGCCCTGATGCATTTCAAGTTTGCGTTCGAAGAGTTCAAACAGGGTAAAGGCATCTGCGGTGCCGCCAGCAAAGCCGGCAATCACTTTATCGTTGTAAAGACGACGCACTTTTTTGACGTTGCCTTTCATTACGGTATTACCGAGCGTAGCCTGGCCATCACCGCCAATCACTACCTGGCCGTTGCGTCGAACACTTACTATTGTTGTCACGGGCAGACCCCTTTTACTGTCGGAAAAAAGCTCCGCGCCCAAGGCGCGGAGGATCATGCAGACAGATATGGGGTAGGTTTGAGGGGTTTCAACCCCCAACGGCGAGCGGAATGCAGCCGGAATGTCCTGAAGCGCGCAGACGTTTTAGCGTGCTGTCTGCACTGGCGCGGTCTTTGAAGGGCCCTACCACGACACGATTCCATCCGCCGCCGGACGTCAGACGGCTTTCAAAACCTTCAAACGCCAGCGCAGCGCGCACCGATTCCGCCTGTTCTGTTCCCTTGAAAGAGCCACACTGCACCATCCAGCGCTGCGTAGCGGCTTTTTCGGCCGGTTTCGCTTTCGCGGTTTCCTGCGTTTTAGGCTGAGCGGCAGGTTCACGCGTGACAGGAGCAGGTTGTGTCTGTTGCACGTTCTGCGTGGGCTGTTGCTGACGCTGAGTATGCTGTTCCTGCAACGGCTGCTGATGCTGCTGCTGTACCTGTTGCTGGCGTTGTTGTTGCTGTTGTTGTACCTGCTGCTGGCGTTGCTGCTGCTGTTGTTGTATCTGCTGCTGACGCTGCTGCGACTGCAGTTGCTGCTGTTGAAGTTGCTGTTGTCGCTGGAGTTGCAGCGTTTGCTGACGTTGTGCAGGCGTCTGCTCGTTCCACGGCACTTCATTCAGTTGGGTGGGTTGCTGGCGCATATCCGCCTGCATTTGTTCAAGCAGCTGGCGTTGCTCATCGGTGAGCTGTGTATGTGACTGCACTTCGCCACCGGAGGTCGGTTCACTTGGCGTCGGTACAGTGACCTGGCGGTTTTCCAGCTCTTTTATGTACTTCCAGCGCTCTTCAGGCTTTGGCGGTAAGCCATTCCCGTTGGCTTTATGATCCGTAATAACCGGCACATCTTCTTTTTTATGATGCGCCAGGAACCATAAACCACCGGCAAAGGTCACTAATACAGCAACCGCCAGTACAATCATTATTTTAGAGGTGCCTGAACCGCTTTTTGTTTTTTTGCCACGGCTGGGGCTTTTTTTGCGACGCGTCCCTGTTGAACGCCCGCGGCCTACATAATCTTTTTGTGCCACTCTCGTCCTGATACCCTTGAAAATATGATGCCACGTAGGCGAATCCGTTGTTACTGCACGCCCGGCAAGGAGCCCGCCATGTTACTTAAGGGCTGGAACTTTGACCAGCAATGATAGCCTTAAGAATCCCCTGAAAATAGCGGAACATTTTACTTATCACTCATCCTTTTTTGCCAATGTTGTGCTACCACGGACCACCAGTTCAGCATCCAGCAATGTCGAACCATTGTGAACGCCATGACCCTGTAATTCATTCAGTAACAGCCGTACGGCTTCACGACCAATTTCAAAACACGGTTGTTTCACCGTGGTGAGCGGTGGCTCGCAGTAGCGCGACAGTTCAATATCATCAAAACCCACTACCGACAGGTCTTCGGGCACGCGCAGGCCCATGCGTTTTGCCTGACTGATAGCGCCGATAGCCATGATATCGCTATGACAAAACAGGGCGCGCGGCGGTTGCGGTAAAGCCAGCAGCTGATTCATGGCGGCAACACCCGATTCAAAGGTGAAGTCGCCTCGGACGATATAAGTCGGTTCCACGCTGATCCCACTGCGGCGTAACGCCTGTACATAGCCCTGCAGGCGATACTGACAGAGCGCAACGTCTTCCGGGCCGGTCAGACAGGCAATACGTTTATGACCAAGCTGTAGCAGATGATTGACTGCTACAAACGAGGCCGTCAGGTTGTCGATATTGACTGTTGGCAATGACATTTCGGGCGCAAATTCAATCGCCATCACCATCGGCGGGAGATTGCGCTGTTCATCAGGACTTACATCGAAAGGTAACTGCGCGCCGAGCAGCACAATGCCGTCGATCTGACGAGTCAGCATCAGGTTTAAAAACGTCCATTCCTGCGGTTTTTGATGAGCACAGTCGCCGATAAGCACCAGATAGCCGGCCTTCGACGCGGCTATCTCGACGCCCCGAATAATTTCACTAAAAAAGGGATCGCAGATGTTGGGGACGATCAGCAGAATAGTTTGTGTGTCGTTGCGTCGGGCATTGCGGGTTACACTCTGAGCGGTGTAACCGACGGCAGCGACGGCCTGTTCGACTTTCTGACGCGTCGCCGAAGAGACTTTTTCCGGATTCATTAGCGCACGCGACACGGTGGCGGTCGAGACGCCGGCTTTTTCTGCGACGTCTTTCATCGTGGCGGCGGCCGACGGTTGATTCTGATCCAACACATGCTCCTGATGCGTAATCGCGCATTCAACGTTCGTATCGTCTGATGTGAAAACAAGCCTGGCACTATTGTTATCGATTGGGCGGCAGGGCCGTTACTTAATTTGCATAAAAATTGTGACTTATGCGACGTATTTCGATCCCTCTCACAACCTCACCGGACTCAGCTTTCGGTCGGATCAACATCCAGCGTCCACTTTACCTTGCGCGATGCAGGTAACGTACTTATCAGCGGTAACGAACTGTTCAACAGCTGTTGCAGGCGTTTCCGGGACGGATGTTGTACCAGTAACTGCCAACGCCAGCGGCCACTTCGCTTAGGTTGCAGCGCAGGCAGCGGCCCCATGAACCACATTGACGCGTCTTTAAGCGGGCTGGATTCCAGCATATTGCGTAGCTGTTGCAGAAATTCTGCAGCCTGATGATTATCTAAATCTTCTGCACGGAACAGGGCATGATGCGTCCACGGTGGTAAAAATACCGACTGACGTTCCAGCAGGGTTTGTTGTGCGAAAGCGAAGTAACCCTTGTGAAGCAGGGTTTGCAGAAGCGGGTGCTCAGGATGGTGAGTTTGCAGCAAGACCTCGCCCTGCTTACCGGCTCGCCCTGCGCGGCCGGCAACCTGAGTATAGAGCTGAGCGAAGCGTTCCGCGGCCCGGAAGTCAGCGGAAAACAGTGCACCATCCACGTCCAGAAGCGACACCAGGGTGACATCAGGAAAATGATGCCCTTTTGCCAGCATCTGCGTCCCCACGAGAATACGCGCGCCACCGCGATGCACATCGGCCAGGTGCTGTTCGAGCGCACCTTTACGGCTGGTGGTATCACGATCGATACGCGAAACCGGCACGCCGGGGAATAACGTCCCCAATTGTTGCTCAAGCTGTTCTGTCCCGACGCCCACGGGGAGTAAATGGGTGGAACCACATTGTGGGCACTGATTGGGCAACGGCCGCTGGCTGTCGCAATGGTGGCAGCGCAGTTGGCGATGATGCTGATGCAGGGTGTAATAGCGATCGCAGCGTTGGCACTCAGCAATCCAGCCGCAATCGTGGCAGAGCAGCGCTGGTGAAAAACCACGGCGGTTAAGAAACAGCAAGACCTGGTTATCTGCTTTCAGGTGCTGACGCATTTTAGCGATCAAGGCAGGCGCGAGGCCGCCGACCAGTTGTGCGCCTTTCAAATCGATAAGCTGCTGCAGAGCGGGTTTGGCATTACCGGCGCGTTTCATCAGGTCAAGCTGACGGTATTTCCCGTTACGAACGTTATGCAGCGTTTCCAGCGCCGGTGTGGCGGACCCCATGATAATAGGAATATTTTCTTCATGGGCGCGGAACACGGCCAGATCGCGTGCCTGATAGCGCCAGCCTTCCTGCTGTTTGTAAGAGCTGTCGTGCTCTTCATCAATAATGATCACGCCCGGACGTGCCATCGGTGTAAACAGGGCTGAACGTGTGCCAATGATGATGGCATTTTCGCCCCTGCGCGCCCGCAACCATACAGAAAGACGCTCGCTGTCATTCAGGGCGGAATGCAGCACATCAACCGGGGCATCAAAACGCTCGCGGAAACGGGCAATCGTTTGTGGCGTCAACCCGATCTCCGGCACCAGCACCAACGCCTGCTTGCCTCTGGCCAGCACGTTTTCCAGTACGCTGAGATACACTTCGGTCTTACCTGAACCGGTAATCCCTGCCAGCAGCCAGGCAGCATAATGTTCATCTTCACTTCGCATCGCGCCGACCGCCGTCGCCTGATCGGTGTTCAGCCGAAGACGTTCACCTTTAACGGCAAAGCTGCTGCGCCAGTCATGCATCTGTGGCTGATGCTCATGCAGTTCACACAATCCTTTGGCGCGCAGTGCCTGCATGGCAGCATCGGTAAGGTCATGCTCACTCACTTCGTGGCGATAAAGCGGCTGCTGTCTGAGCGTTGCAAGCCCTTGCTGTTGTTTAGGCGCCCGCTTAAGGCTTTCCGGCGCGGTGGCGCGGCCCTGCTCGGTAATTTCCCAGCGCCATAAAGGATTATCCTGAGCGGGTTTACCTTGCCTCAGCAGCACCGGTATGGCATGGCTCAGTACCTCGCCGAGAGGCGAATGATAGTAGTTCGCGGCCCAGTGAAGAATCCGCCACAGTGAGGGCGGAAATAGCGATTCGCTGTCCAGTACGGCAATGACCTGCTTGAGCTGTGCTGCCGGCAGGTCACTTTTGTCAGGTAACGCGACCACAATGCCGGTCATTTTTCGGTTGCCAAAAGGCACGATCACCCGACCACCGATGACTGGCTGCACGCCGTCAGGAGGCAGATAGTCAAACAGGCGAGGAAGGGGAACGGGCAGGGCAACCTGAACAACGGGCATAGCAATCTCTTTCCGGTTCATCTAGCAGGGCGGTTAGTGTACACGCTGGCACGCGCGGGGTGTATCTCAGGTGACATTTGCAGCATCAAACATTAGCCTGTATAATATGCCGCCTTCGGTAAGAAAGACCTTGCCGGAGTACACCATTAATGTTCAATCGCGTGTGGTGCTGCGCAGGTTCAAATCCTGGCGCGGAGAGCGACACGGCCTTATATGAGGTTTCCCATGAAACAAGGTATTCACCCAAAATACGAAGCAGTTACCATCAACTGTACTTGCGGCAACGTGATTCACACTCGCTCTACGCTGACTCACGAACTGAACCTGGACGTTTGTGGTAAGTGCCACCCGTTCTACACCGGTAAGCAGCGTGAAGTTGCCACTGGTGGCCGCGTTGACCGCTTCAACAAGCGTTTCAGCGTGCCAGGCACCAAAAAATAAGAAACGGCATTCGAACATCTGTTCGGCGGCAAGAAAAACCCAGCTCAGGCTGGGTTTTTTTATGTCTGAAAATCAGTATTCCCAGGTATCCGGGTCGATGCCCATGTCGCGCATGATTTTTTTCGCAGCTTCCGGTATTTCATCGTTACGTTCTTTACGAAGATCGACATCATTGGGTAACGGTTGCCCGGTAAAAGCATGCAAGAAGGCTTCGCACAGGAGTTCACTGTTTGTTGCGTGACGCAGGTTATTGACCTGACGACGTGTGCGTTCGTCAGTCAGAATTTTCAGCACGCTTAACGGAATTGACACCGTAATTTTTTTAACCTGTTCGCTCTTTTTGCCGTGCTCAGCGTACGGGCTGATATATTCGCCGTTCCATTCAGCCATGGGATACCTTAATCAATAAATGTTAAAAGTTACGAAATCAGCCGATTATGCCTGATTTTCTTCTACCTGACCCCTTCTCTGGCGGGTTTCTTCGTTCAACTTCTGCGACAAATGTGGTTGAACGCCAGGTATGGGCGCATAATTTTAGCGGTTATTGCGACGATGCTCAATCTATACGCAAAGACATTTGGATGTCCAGATGTATTGACGTCTAAAAGCAAGGTGATATCCTGTCGTCAGATTATTTCACACTTCAGGAACAGTTAGCCCTATGACGCGTAAACAGGCAACCATCGCAGTGCGCAGCGGTTTGAATGACGACGAGCAATACGGCTGCGTTGTCCCGCCCATCCACCTTTCCAGCACCTATAACTTTCATGACTTCAATGAACCCCGTGCCCATGATTATTCCCGGCGCGGTAACCCAACGCGCGATGTGGTGCAACGCGCGCTGGCAGAACTGGAAGGCGGAGCGGGGGCGGTACTCACCAATACCGGCATGTCGGCCATTCATCTGGTCACCACGGTGTTCCTGAAGCCAGGCGATCTGCTGGTTGCGCCACACGATTGCTATGGTGGCAGCTATCGTCTGTTCGACAGTCTGAGCAAACGCGGTGCCTACCGGGTGAAATTTGTCGATCAAGGCGATAAAGCCGCACTGCAGGCGGCGCTGGACGAGAAACCTAAACTGGTGCTGATTGAAAGTCCCAGCAATCCTTTGTTGCGCGTCGTTGATATTGTTTCGATTTGCGAAGCCGCGCAGGCTGCGGGTGCCGTCAGCGTCGTGGATAACACCTTTATGAGTCCGGCCCTGCAAAATCCGCTGGCACTGGGTGCCGATCTGGTGATTCACTCCTGCACTAAATACTTAAATGGTCATTCCGATGTGGTGGCCGGTGCCGTGATTGCCAAAGATCCGCAGGTGGCGACCGATTTAGCCTGGTGGGCAAATAACATTGGCGTCACCGGTTCCGCCTTTGACAGCTATCTGCTGTTGCGCGGAATGCGCACCCTGGGGCCGCGTATGGCAGCCGCGCAGCGTAATGCGTTAGCCATTGTTGATTATCTCAAGCAACAGCCACTGGTGAAAAAGTTGTATCATCCGTCACTGCCGGAAAACGCGGGCCATGAATTCGCTGCGCGTCAGCAGCGCGGATTCGGTGCCATGCTCAGCTTTGAGCTGAAGGGTGACGAAGCCCGGTTGCGCCGTTTTCTTAAAGCACTTGAGTTGTTTACGCTGGCGGAATCGCTGGGTGGCGTTGAGAGCTTAATTTCACATACTGCGACCATGACGCATGCAGGCATGTCTGCAGAGGCCCGTGCCGCAGCAGGTATCTCTGAAACCTTGCTCCGTATTTCAGTAGGTATTGAAGACCACGACGATTTAATTGCCGATTTGGATAATGCATTCCGGATCGCAGCCGAGGATTGATCATGACGATTTCAGCAGGCGCAGGAACGCCAAACAACAGACAGCTCCACAAGTTTGGTGGCAGCAGCCTTGCAGATGCACGCTGCTATCAGCGTGTTGCCAGCATCATGGCGGATTACAGCCAGCCTGGCGATATGATGGTGGTATCGGCCGCAGGGTCGACGACCAATCAGCTGATTAGCTGGCTGAAACTGAGCCAAAGTGACCGCCTGTCCGCACATCAGGTGCAGCAGACATTACGTCGCTATCAGAGTGAGCTAATCAGTGCACTGTTGCCTGCTGAAATAGCCGAGCCCTTAATTACCGCCTTTATTCGCGATCTCGAAAAACTGGCCGCGCTACTGGATGGTGACATCACAGAAGCGGTGTATGCGGAAGTGGTTGGGCATGGTGAAATCTGGTCGGCACGTTTAATGTCAGCGGTGCTGAACCAGCAGGATCTCCATGCCTGCTGGCTGGACGCGCGCGATTTTCTGCGGGCGGAACGTGCCGCGCAGCCTCAGGTGGACGAAGGTAAATCCTGGCCCTTGTTACAAACGCTGCTGGCCCAGCATCCGCATAAACGCATCGTGGTGACCGGTTTTATCAGCGGCAACGATGCCGGTGAAACGGTCCTGCTGGGGCGCAACGGGTCTGACTATTCAGCCACTCAGATTGGCGCGCTGGCGGGCGTGGGACGCGTCACTATCTGGAGTGATGTGGCGGGCGTTTACAGCGCCGATCCACGCAAAGTCTCTGATGCCTGTCTGCTGCCGCTGCTGCGTCTGGATGAGGCCAGTGAGCTGGCGCGCCTTGCCGCGCCAGTGCTGCACACCCGCACCTTACAACCGGTTTCGGGCAGTGATATTGATTTGCAACTGCGCTGTAGCTATCAGCCTGAGCAAGGCTCAACCCGCATCGAGCGCGTCCTTGCGTCCGGTACGGGTGCCCGCATTGTCACCAGTCACGACGATGTGTGCCTGGTTGAGATCCAGCTTCCCGGGCAGCACGATTTTGCTCTCTTCAAAAAAGAGATCGATCAACTCCTGACGCGCGCGCAGATGCGACCGCTGGCGATGGGCATCCATCCTGACCGTCAATTGCTGCAACTTTGCTACACCTCTGAAGTGGTAAACAGTGCCTTTGCCCTGTTGCAGGATGCAGGCTTGCCCGGACATTTGCAGTTACGCGAGGGTTTAGCGTTGGTCGCCCTGGTCGGAGCTGGCGTTACCCGCAATCCGTTGCACACGCACCGTTTCTGGCAGCAGTTGAAAGATCAGCCAGTGGAATTCATCAGCCAGTCGCCGGAGCACATCAGCGTGGTTGCGGTGCTGCGCGTTGGCCCCACTCAGCATCTCATTCAGGGGCTGCACAGCTCGCTGTTTCGTGCGGAAAAACGCATTGGCCTGATGCTGTTCGGCAAGGGCAATATCGGTTCACGCTGGCTGGAGTTGTTTGCCCGTGAGCAGGAAACGTTGTCGGCACGCACCGGTTTTGAGTTTGTGCTGGCAGGTGTCGTGGACAGTCAACGCAGCCTGCTGAGCTATGACGGTCTGGATGCCAGCCGTGCACTGGCCTTCTTTGACGATGAAGCCGAAGCGCGCGATGAAGAATCGCTGTTTCTGTGGATGCGGGCCCATCCGTATGATGACCTGGTGGTGCTGGATGTGACGGCCAGTCAGCCGCTGGCACTGCAGTACCTGGATTTTGCCAGCCATGGGTTTCATGTGATCAGCGCGAATAAGGTGGCGGGCGCATCGGATACGCAAACCTGGCGTGAGATTCGGGATGCCTTTGAAAAAACCGGTCGTCACTGGTTGTATAACGCCACCGTGGGAGCCGGGCTGCCGATAAACCATACGGTGCGCGATTTACGTGAAAGCGGCGACACCATTCTGTCGATTAGCGGCATTTTCTCCGGCACCCTGTCCTGGCTGTTTTTACAGTTTGATGGCACGGTACCGTTCACCGAGCTGGTGGATCAGGCGTGGCAGCAGGGATTAACAGAGCCGGACCCGCGCGTCGATCTGTCGGGTCAGGACGTGATGCGTAAACTGGTTATTCTGGCCCGTGAGGCCGGGTATAACATCGAGCCGGATCAGGTGCGCGTCGAATCGCTGGTCCCGCAGAATTGCGAAGGTGAATCAGTCGATCACTTTTTCGAGAATGCGGATGAGCTGAACGAACAGATGCTGCAACGGTTTGAAGCCGCGCAGGAAATGGGGCTGGTTCTGCGTTACGTGGCGCGGTTTGATGCCAACGGCAAAGCACGCGTGGGCGTCGAAGCGGTGCGCCTGGAGCATCCGCTGGCCGCATTACTGCCCTGCGATAATGTGTTTGCCATCGACAGCCGCTGGTACCGCGATAACCCGTTGGTGATTCGCGGGCCTGGTGCGGGCCGTGATGTCACTGCCGGTGCTATCCAGTCTGATATTAATCGCCTCGCACACCTGCTCTGACCCCACTTTTCTTCAGGCGCTTCGGCGCCTGTCCTGCAATGAATCCTCCTACATGAAGCCTTTTCACGTTGCGTGAAGATTTGTCACCTGCAGTGATGATTTATATGTTGACGCTAATGCGGGAATCGTTCATTTTGAATGTCTGGACGTCTAAACGTATAGATGTGTTCGGGTGAATAGTTAACCGATGTGGTCGGAGGTAGCAGGATGAGTTTCTTTCATGCCAATCAGCGCGAGGCACTCAATCAGAGCCTGGCAGAGCTAAATGGTCGGATTAATGTCTCTTTTGAATTTTTTCCGCCACGTACCAGCGAAATGGAAGAAACGCTGTGGAACTCCATCCATCGCCTGAGCAGCCTGAAACCCAAATTTGTCTCCGTGACCTATGGTGCGAACTCGGGTGAGCGCGACCGCACGCACAGCATTATCAAAGGCATTAAAGATCGTACCGGCCTGGAAGCGGCACCGCATCTGACCTGTGTTGATGCCAGCCGGGATGAGCTACGTGGTATTGCTCAGGATTACTGGAACAACGGCATTCGCCATATTGTTGCGCTGCGTGGTGATCTGCCTCCGGGCAGCGGCAAGCCGGACATGTATGGCTCCGATCTGGTGTCTCTGCTCAAAGACGTGGGGGAGTTTGATATATCCGTTGCAGCCTACCCGGAAGTCCATCCGGAAGCGAAGAGTGCACAGGCCGACCTGATCAACCTGAAACGCAAAATCGATGCTGGCGCAAACCGTGCCATCACCCAGTTCTTTTTTGATGTTGAAAGCTACCTGCGTTTTCGTGACCGCTGCGTTTCCACCGGTATTGATGTCGAGATTGTGCCGGGCATTCTGCCCGTCTCTAACTTCAAACAATTGCAGCGCTTCGCCACCATGACTAACGTGCGTGTGCCGGGCTGGATGAATGCGATGTTTGCAGGGCTGGATGACGATCCTGAAACGCGCAAAATGGTGGGGGCGAATATCGCCATGGACATGGTGAAAATTCTGTCACGCGAAGGCGTAAAAGATTTCCATTTCTATACTCTGAACCGGGCAGAAATGAGCTATGCCATATGTCATACGTTAGGTGTGCGTCCTAAACTGGCGGCCTGATAGTGGCAGACGCATACAAACCGACGCGGGTGCGTCGGTTTAGAAAGGCAGCAACAGAGAGATAAACCGCATTAAGGTATGAATAAAAGACGGGCAGAACCGATGGCCGCCCGCGTTTTATGCATAGTGTCTCCCACCGCGAGTGCCGTGCATTAAAAATGCGTCCAGCCCTCATCAGTCAATGGCTGATTCGATTTTGGCAATGTTGGTGTTTTACTCGTTTGCGGGACATGAACTCGCTTCTGATCGTAGTTGAGGCGGAAAACAGAAACCGCCTGCAACAGCTGTTTGGCCTGTTCCCTGAGGCTGTTAGCGGCCGATGCGGACTCTTCAACCAGTGCGGCGTTCTGCTGCGTCGTACTGTCCATCTCGGTTACGGCAATGCCTACTTGTTCCACACCTCTGGCCTGCTCAGCGCTGGCAGATGTAATTTCTTCTACGGTGTCACTGAGATGCCCAACGGCAGTCACAATGCTCTGCATCGTTGCGGAGGCATTGGCAACCAGCTCATCGCCCTGTCCTACACTGCGAGCATTAGCCTCAATTAACTGACGAATCTCGCCAGCTGCGGTGCTGCTACGTTGAGCCAGCGTCCGGACTTCGCTTGCCACCACGGCAAAGCCCTTGCCATGCTCACCTGCTCGCGCAGCTTCAACCGCAGCGTTTAAGGCAAGAATATTGGTTTGAAAAGCGATACTGTCAATAACCGTGGTAATTTCAGCGATTTTTCCCGAGCTGTCTTTGATTGTTCGCATCGTGCCAGTGATAGCTTCTGTCGCTTCGTTACCTTTGTGCGCGACATTACGGACGTTAGTCGCAAGCTGGCTTGCCTGTTGCGCGTTGCTGGCATTGTTTTTCACCGTCATTCCCAGCTCCGTCATCGTGGCGGCGGTCTGTTCCAGCGCGCTGGCCTGTTCTTCTGTTCGCTGCGACAGATCGGCATTGCCCTGGGCTATCTGGTTACTGGCAGAGGCAACGCTCTCTGCATTGGATCTGACCAGACTGACGGTTTGAACCAGTGCATCCTGCATATCACGTATCGCCGACAGCAGCTTGCCTGTCTCATCGTTGTGAGTCACCAGTACGGGCTCACTAAGGTCACCGCATGCCACGCGCTGTGCGGCAACCAGCGCCATATTAATCGGCCGTGTAATGCTGCGGGTGATGAGCCAGGCGGATAACCCGGCCAGTACCAGAGCAATCGCACCGGCACCCGTCAGTAACCTCAGCGCGTCGGTCCTGTCTTCATGGGATGTTTGTTCAGCAACCTTCATCCGCGTTTCCTGATGCTGTTTTAACGCCTGCAACGACGCCATATATTCATTCTGAATCGTGTCTCCAGAGTCCGACAGCAGCTTCTCCGCTTGCTCTTTTTTACCCTGTTGGGCAAGCGCGACGACCTTGTCCATAAAAGGCTGATAAAGCGCAGCGTGGGACTGCAGCTGTGTAAAAAGTTGTCTGCCGGAGGCTGAGGCGACTTCTTTATCAAGCCGTTGAATAAGACTGTTGGCTTTGTTTCTTTGTGACTGATAGCTGGCGATGGTCTTTTCTACCTGCGCGGGATCATCCTGCTGGAGCACCGCAATGCGCGCAAGACGGCTCATGTCCTGTGTATAAAAGCCCAGTAAAGCAGAGGCCGAGGCTTTTGAGTACAGCCCTCCGGCGATCTCGCTGTTTGCATCTCCCAGCGAACTTGTTTTCGTAATGCCAATCAGGACCATGAAGATGACGAGCATGCCCATGAAGCCAAATGCTGCCACGAGCCTTATACCTATTCTGATGTTATTCATAATTTTTTCCTGATATTAATCGCCAGCATGGAGAAGCTACGACACCTGTTCAGCCTTCAACAGAGAGGGCTGTAAAGAATGTTTTGGTATTTATTCATCGAACGGGTGTTTTTTAACCCGTAGAAAGAGTAACGACCTCAAAGCAGGAAGGTTTATATTTGAGTTGTAATTAAATTGTAATAATTGCTGAGTTAAAATCTCAGGTAAGAACGTTCTGTTGATACTGAAAGGTGGCCTGGGCTTCGCGGGGCATATCAGAGAAGTAAGGTGAAAACGAACGGAAGAGTAACCTGCAGTGTGGTTTGCCCGTTTAAGGCCATCGTAAAAAAGGGCGGTCACGCAGCAACCGCAACCGCCCTGGCGGGTTTTTAGCCCGTATTACGCATACCCGCCGCGACGCCGGCAATGGTCACCATTAACGCCTGCTCGACGCGGGCATCGGGCTCATCGCCGCGCGCTTCCTGCGCACGTGAACGGTGTAACAGCTCAGCCTGCAGCACGTTGAGGGGATCGGTATACACGTTGCGCAGGGCAATGGATTCGGCAATCCACGGCTGATCCGCCATCAGGTGGGAATCGTTAGCGATGGTGAGTACCGCTTTAATATCCGCATCTAACTGTTCACGTAGCTGTTTACCCAGCGGCCACAGCGATTTATCCACCAGGCGCTGGTCGTAATATTCCGCCAGCCACAGGTCGGCTTTGGAGAACACCATTTCCAGCATACCGAGACGGGTGGAGAAAAACGGCCAGTCGCGGCACATCGCTTCCAGCTGATCCTGATGACCTGCCAGCATTGCCTGCTGCAGTGCAGCACCCGCACCCAGCCATGCCGGGAGCATCAGACGGTTTTGTGTCCAGGCGAAGATCCACGGGATGGCGCGCAGAGATTCCACACCGCCGGTAGGGCGGCGTTTGGCCGGGCGTGAACCCAGGGGCAGCTTGCCCAGTTCCTGCTCTGGCGTCGCTGAACGGAAGTAGGGCACGAAGTCGGGATTTTCGCGCACATAGCCCCGGTACATGGCACAGGAATCGGCGGAAAGCTGATTCATAATGCTACGCCACTCCGGTTTAGGTTCCGGTGGTGGCATCAGGTTAGCTTCCAGTATCGCACCGGTATAGAGCGACAGGCTGGCGATGGTCACTTCCGGCAGGCCGTACTTAAAGCGAATCATTTCGCCCTGCTCGGTAACGCGCAGGCCGCCTTTCAGGCTGCCTGGCGGCTGAGACAGCAGCGCAGCATGTGCCGGCGCGCCACCGCGACCAATAGTGCCGCCACGTCCGTGGAACAGCGTCAGGGAAACCCCGGCTTTCTCACAGGTTTTAATCAGCGCGTCCTGCGCCTGGTACTGCGCCCAACTGGCGGCCATCACCCCGGCATCTTTTGCTGAGTCTGAATAGCCAATCATGACCATCTGTTTGCCCTGGATAAAACCGCGATACCAGTCAATGTTAAGCAGCTTGCTCATCACGTCATTGGCATTATTCAGGTCATCAAGCGTTTCGAACAGCGGGGCGACCGGCATCGCAAAAGGAATGCCGGCTTCTTTCAGTAACAGATGCACTGCCAGCACGTCCGACGGCGTTTTGGCCATCGAAATCACATAGGCAGCGATAGAACCCTGCGGTGCTTCGGCGACGACTTTGCAGGTTTCCAGCACTTCGCGAGTTTCATCACTGGGTTCCCAGCTACGCGGCAGCAACGGGCGTTTAGAGTTCAGCTCACGGATAAGAAATGCCTGCTTGTCGGCTTCTGACCAGCTTTCATAATCTCCCAGCCCCAGATAGCGGGTAATTTCCGCAATCGCTTCGGTATGACGGGTGCTTTCCTGACGAACGTCCATACGGACCAGTGGAACACCAAAGCATTTCACCCGGCGCAGCGTATCCAGCAGCTGACCGTTGGCAATGATGCTCATGCCACACTGCTGCAGGGACTGATAGATCGCGTACAGTGGCTCCCAAAGCTGAGTGTTAGAAACCAGTAAGTCAGCAGGGCGCGGTAAACGTTCGCCTTTGAGGCGACGCTCCAGGTAAGCCTGTGTGGTCATCAACTGGCTACGCAGACGCTTTAAAATCACCCGATAAGGTTCCAGTGCTTCGGGATCGCCACTGAGATCGGCCACTTCCTGACTGCATTCGGACATCGACAGTTCTGAAATTAAGACACCAATGTCACGCAGGAACAGGTCAGTGGCTTTCCAGCGGCTGAGCTGCATCACATGGCGGGTAATGGATGCGGTAACATTTGGGTTGCCGTCACGGTCACCGCCCATCCAGGAGGTGAACTGCACTGGCACGAAATCCACCGGCAGCTTGATGCCAAATGTCTCTTCGACCTGCTCATTCAGCTCACGTAAAAACGCAGGTACGCCTTCCCACAGGCTGTTTTCAACCACGGCAAAGCCCCATTTGGCTTCATCCACGGGCGTTGGGCGATATTTACGGATCTCATCCGTATGCCAGGCCTGAGCAACCAACTGGCGCAGGCGGCGCATAATCTGGTTACGTTCGTAATCAGAAATATCGCTGTGGTCGAGTTGTTCAAGACAGCTGTTTACCTCACCCAGTTTATGAATCAGCGTACGCCGGGTGATCTCGGTGGGATGGGCGGTCAGCACTAACTCCAGTGACAGTGATTCAATCGCGGCGTGAATGGCACTTTCACTGAGATTGTTTTGTTTGAGCGTTTCAAAGGTCTTTTTCAACAGTTCGGGATGGTTTGCGCCGTCGCCGCTGCGGGAAATGGTTTGATACTGCTCCGCCACGTTAGTGAGGTTAAGGAACTGACTGAATGCACGTGCCACGGGCAATAACTCGTCGTTTGACAGGTTTTGCAGTGTGTTCAGCAACTCCTTACGATGAGTGTCATTGCCTGCACGGGATGATTTAGAGAGCTTACGGATGGTTTCCACCTGGTCCAGGATATTCTCTCCCAGCGCATCCTTGATCGTATCCCCGAGCAGTTTGCCGAGCATACTGACATTACTTCGCATTGCGGAATATTGTTCGTTCATGTGACCCTGACACCCTTATCGTCTTGATAAACCTCTATACCCGGCCTTTTCAGGCAGCACAAAAGCCAGCAACGTTGTCCTCTCGGCTCTGACCGAGGTTCTTCAGTTGCTGCCTGTCGCAAGCTGAATAAAGTGGGATGATTGCCCTGCGGGTATAACATCGTCTTTTATCTAGCCACGTAATCTTCCGTTCGTCAATTGACTTAAAGTGAAGGAAACGTGCAGCTAACTGCCGGAAATTCATGGAATTTGATGGGGGAGAAGTGGGATAAGTTATTCTTATTATTAAATCCCGCAGAATGGCGGGGCATTTTGCTGTTAATTCAGTGAAATGCCCCGATTGATGACAATTAGTGACAGAAATGCTGCACAACCTGGCTTATCAATGCACGTGTTGGCTTAATAAATGCGGTATCGATAAATTCATCCGGCTGATGGGCCTGATTGATCGAACCCGGGCCCAGCACCAGCGTCGGACAGAGTTGCTGAATAAAAGGCGCTTCGGTGCAGTAATTGACCACTTCCGTCTGGATACCCAGCAGTGTTTCGACGACCTTGACCAGTTTATGGTCAGCAGGGCACTCGTAGCCGGGGATCGGTGGATGCAGCTCTTCAATGGTAATCCGTCCCGGCCAGCGTTCGCTAACGGGAGCCAGTGCCTCATTTAACAGGCCGTCGAGATCGCTCAGGGTCAGTCCCGGTAGCGGTCGGATATCCATATGCAACTCGCAGCAGGCACAAATACGGTTTGCCGCATCGCCGCCGTGAATATGACCAAAGTTCATGGTCGGATAGGGGATCGCAAAGCCATCGTGGTGATAACGTGATTTGAGCGTATTACGCAACTGCATAAGTTCGGTGATCGACTCATGCATCAGCTCAATGGCATTGACGCCGCGTCCGGGATCGCTCGAATGGCCTGATTGCCCCTGAATACGAATTGCATTGGAAATGTGGCCTTTGTGCGCCCGTACCGGCTTCAGCGAGGTCGGCTCACCAATGATGGCGCAGTCGGGACGAAGCTGTGTGGATTCTGCAAAGTATTTTGCGCCCGCCATCGTCGTTTCTTCATCTGCGGTCGCCAAAATATAGAGCGGCTTACTCAGGGTTGTCACATCCACATCACGGAGTGTGTCCAGAATAAACGCAAAGAAGCCTTTCATATCGGCGGTGCCCAGACCGTAAAGCTTATTGTCGTGCTCGGTCAGGGTAAAAGGATCGCGGGTCCAGCGACCATCATCAAACGGAACCGTATCGGTATGTCCGGCAAGCAGCAGGCCGCCCGCACCGCTTCCCGTACGGGCCAGCATATTAAATTTATGACGTGTTCCCGGTACGGGCTGCACGTCCACAGTAAAACCCAGGTCGCGGAACCAGCCCGCCAGTAAATTGATTAAAGTTTCATTGCTCTGATCGAGCGCGGCATCGGTTGCGCTGATTGACGGCGTTGCGATCAACTGGCGGTATAGTTCGATAAAAGGCGGTAATTTTGTCTTCACTGTTGACGGTCCTTGAGTTAGGATGTATCAATATTCATGCATTAATAGTGAATAAAAATACATTAACGTCGTGTGCATGTGAACCTTAAATCGCTGCAAACGACATCGTGGGCAACGGGGCAAGGCCGCGACCCGGAACGTGTGACTGTAATAAAGGTATACAGCCTGATGTTGAATACGCTGATCGTTGGTGCCAGTGGTTATGCTGGCGTAGAGCTTGCCACCTTCCTTAATCGCCATCCACATATCAACATAACCGCTTTGGCGGTGTCTGCGCAAAGTCCCGATGCGGGTAAGCGCCTGTCTGATCTTCATCCACAGCTGAAAGGCGTGGTGGATTTGCCACTGCAGCCGTTGAGCCATGCCGCCGAATGGGCAGACAAAGTGGATGTGGTGTTTCTGGCGACCGCCCACGAAGTCAGTCACGATCTGGCCCCTGAATTTCTCAAAGCTGGCTGTGTGGTGTTCGATCTGTCAGGCGCGTTTCGCGTCAACGATGGCGACTTTTATACGCAGTTTTATGGCTTCACTCACCAGCATGGTGACTGGCTGGATAAAGCCGTTTACGGCCTTGCAGAGTTTCAGCAGGAAAAAATCAAAGAAGCCCAGCTGGTGGCCGTGCCGGGCTGCTACCCAACCGCCTCCCAGCTGGCGCTGAAGCCCGTGTTAGATGCGGGTTTGCTGAATGACGCGCAGTGGCCGGTGATTAACGCCACCAGCGGCGTGAGTGGTGCGGGACGTAAAGCCAACATCGGCACCAGCTTCTGCGAAGTCAGCCTGCAACCTTACGGTATTTTTAATCATCGTCATTATCCTGAAATTGTGGCGCACCTGGGCACGCCGGTGATTTTCACGCCGCATTTGGGCAATTTCCCTCGTGGGATTCTCGCGACGGTCACCTGCCGTTTGAAGGCTGGTGTAAGCCGTGATGATGTGGCTGAAGCTTTTCACAATGCCTACCACGATAAGCCGCTGGTACGCGTTTACGAACAGGGCGTGCCGGCACTGAAGGCAGTGGTCGGACTGCCGTACTGCGATATCGGTTTTGCCGTTCAGGGCGAACATCTGATTGTCGTGGCTGCAGAAGATAACCTGCTCAAAGGGGCGGCCTCCCAGGCGGTGCAGTGCCTTAATATTCGTTTCGGTTTCCCTGAAACGCAGTCACTGATTTAACGGACGAGTAAACCATGACCAATCCATTGATTATCAAGCTGGGCGGCGTGCTGTTAGACAGCGAAGAAGCGCTGGCCCGTTTATTTGACGCGTTGCTGGCCTATCGCTCAGCGCATCAGCGCCCACTGATCGTCGTTCATGGCGGCGGCTGCCTGGTCGATGAACTGATGAAAAAACTGGCGCTGCCAGTGCAAAAAAAGAACGGCTTACGCGTGACGCCTGCCGACCAGATTGACATCATTACCGGTGCGCTGGCGGGTACGGCAAACAAAACCCTGCTGGCATGGGCAAAAAAATATGGCATTCATGCGGTTGGCCTTTGCCTGGGTGATGCGGGCCTGGTGAATGTGACGCAACTGGATGAAGCGCTGGGCCATGTCGGTCATGCCACACCGGGTAATCCTGCGTTGGTCAACACGCTGCTGGCTGCGGGATATATGCCTGTGGTCAGCTCAATCGGCATCACCGATGACGGCCAGTTAATGAACGTCAATGCCGATCAGGCCGCAACGGCGCTGGCATCTACGCTGGGTGCTGATTTAGTCTTGTTATCGGATGTCAGTGGCATTCTTGACGGTAAAGGCCAGCGCATTGAAGAAATGACCGCTGACAAAGCAGAGCAGTTGATTGCGCAGGGCATCATTACCGATGGCATGATTGTGAAAGTGAACGCCGCGCTGGATGCTGCGCGCACACTGGGCCGCCCGGTCGATATCGCCAGTTGGCGTCATGCCGAGCAACTGCCTGACCTTTTCAACGGTGTGTCCATTGGCACCCGGATTCTCGCTTAACGACTCAGATTCAAGGATTACGAAATGCAAACGCAAAACATCAAAAAAATCGTTCTGGCTTACTCTGGTGGTCTGGATACTTCCGCCATTATTCCATGGCTGAAAGAAAACTATGGCGGCTGTGAAGTGGTCGCGTTTGTGGCTGATATCGGTCAGGAACGTAGCGATCTGGAAGGCGTTGAGAAGAAAGCGCTGCAGTCGGGTGCATCAGAATGTCACGTTGTTGATCTGCGTGAAGAGTTTATCAGCGAGTATGTTTATCCGGTGCTGCAGACCGGTGCGCTGTATGAAGGAACTTACCTGCTGGGCACCTCAATGGCGCGTCCTATCATCGCTAAAGCGCAGGTTGAGCTGGCGCTGAAAGTGGGTGCGGATGCCCTGTGCCACGGTGCGACCGGTAAAGGCAATGACCAGGTCCGTTTTGAAACCACCTATACCGCACTGGCCCCCCAGCTGAAAGTCGTTGCGCCATGGCGTGAGTGGAACCTGCGTTCACGTGAAGCGCTGCTGGATTATCTGAAAGAACGCAATATCCCTACCACCGCCTCGCTGGAAAAAATCTACAGCCGTGATGAAAACGCCTGGCATATTTCTACCGAAGGTGGCGTGCTGGAAAGCCCGTCTAATGCACCAAACAAAGATTGCTGGGTCTGGACCGTTGATCCACTGGAAGCCCCCGATCAGCCAGAAGACGTGACCGTGACCGTTGAAAAAGGCCGCGTAGTCGCGGTGAACGGCGAGAAACTGAGTCCGTTCCAGTGCCTGGAAAAACTGAACGTGTTGGGCGCTAAACACGGTGTGGGTCGTATTGATATCGTTGAGAACCGTCTGGTGGGCATTAAATCACGCGGCTGTTACGAAACCCCGGGCGGCACCATTATGGTTAACGCGCTGCGTGCGGTTGAACAGCTGGTTCTGGATCGTGACAGCTTTAAATGGCGTGAGCAGTTGGGCCATGAAATGTCGTATGTGGTTTACGATGGTCGCTGGTTTGCACCGCTGCGTAAGTCTATTCAGGCGGCGGCAGAGTCGTTGGCAGAAGAGGTGAACGGCGAAGTGGTACTGCAACTCTACAAAGGCCAGGCTACCGCAACCCAGAAACGTTCAGCCAACAGCCTGTATTCTGAAGAGTTCGCGACCTTCGGCGAAGATGAAGTGTACGATCATCGTCATGCAGGCGGCTTTATCCGTCTGTTCTCGCTCTCTTCACGCATCCGCGCACTGAACGAGCAGAAGAAGTAATAAGCAGGCGAGGATCGCCTTGCCTCTCGGTATGACATCAGGGGCGGCTATTATGCCGCCCCTGGTTTAACGACTTGAAGGAGATTCACATGGCACTTTGGGGTGGACGCTTTACCCAGGCAGCAGATCAACGTTTCAAACAGTTCAACGACTCGCTGCGCTTTGATTATCGCCTGGCTGAGCAGGACATCATTGGCTCTGTGGCCTGGTCCAAAGCGCTGGTGACCGTCAACGTACTGACCCGTGATGAGCAGCAGCAGCTGGAAGCGGCGCTCAACGCGTTACTGGAAGAAGTACGTGCTAATCCTGAGCAAATTCTGCAAAGCGATGCCGAAGATATTCACAGCTGGGTTGAAGGCCAGTTGATCGATAAAGTCGGCGCGTTAGGCAAAAAACTGCATACCGGTCGGAGTCGTAATGACCAGGTGGCGACTGACCTGAAACTGTGGTGTAAAGAGCAGGTTGCCGCGTTATTGGGCGCTACGCGTGAACTGCAGCAGGCGCTGGTGGCCACCGCGGAAGTGAACCAGGATGCGGTGATGCCGGGCTATACACATCTGCAGCGTGCGCAGCCGGTGACCTTTGCTCACTGGTGCCTCGCTTATGTTGAAATGCTGGCGCGCGATGAAAGCCGTTTGCAGGATACGCTAAAGCGTCTTGACGTCAGTCCGCTGGGTTGTGGCGCGCTGGCCGGAACCGCTTATGATATTGACCGTGAGCAGTTAGCTGGCTGGTTAGGCTTTGCCTCTGCCACCCGTAACAGCCTGGATACGGTGTCCGATCGCGACCATGTTCTGGAGCTGCTCTCTGATGCGTCAATCGGTATGGTACATCTGTCGCGCTTTGCGGAAGACATGATTTTCTTCAACACGGGCGAAGCTGGCTTTATCGAACTCGCGGATAAAGTCACCTCAGGTTCATCCCTGATGCCACAGAAGAAAAATCCCGATGCGCTGGAGCTGATCCGCGGCAAGTGTGGCCGTGTTCAGGGCGCATTAACCGGCATGATGATGACGCTGAAAGGTCTGCCGCTTGCCTACAACAAAGACATGCAGGAAGACAAAGAAGGGCTCTTTGATGCGCTTGATACCTGGCTGGACTGCCTGCATATGTCGGTACTGGTCCTTGATGGCCTGCAGGTAAAACGTCCACGCTGCAAGGAAGCGGCAGAGCAGGGCTATGCCAACTCAACCGAACTGGCTGATTACCTGGTTGCCAAAGGCGTGCCTTTCCGTGAAGCGCACCATATTGTGGGTGAAACGGTCGTTGAGGCAATTAAGCAGGGCGTAGCACTGGAAGCACTGACGCTGGCGCAGTTGAAGCAGTTCAGCACTGCGATTGAAGACGATGTTTATCCTGTTCTGGCCCTGAAATCCTGTCTGGATAAGCGTAATGCGCAGGGTGGCGTTTCGCCCGAACAGGTTGCCCGTGCTATTGCAGAAGCCAAAACGCGTTTAGCGTAAACGGCAGGCAAAAAAAGAGCGGGCATCAAATGCCCGCCAACCTCTAGCTTCAAAAACTACTTTTATTTTAGGCACATCATCAGAACAGCGGCGCTCCCGGCCGATGCTCAGATTCGTTACGTTCACCCTCTGCCTGTTATATGAAAGCCGGATAAGGCTTTCTGTCTTTTTGCGTTTTGCAGAAGGTTTCACGCGCGTTGAAAACAGGGATAAGCGCTGCCTTCAACGTTCAGAAATACATTTCCCTGGGTGGCCATGATTCTGAATTTGATGCGGGCATTATTCCCATCCGCTCTTGATAGGGCCAATCGTTGGTTGCTATTCTATCTATCGCCACGAGCTATCGTGGAATGGAGGGTAATAATGAATATCCGTGATCTTGAATATCTGGTTTCGCTTGCTGAACATCGTCATTTCCGACGTGCTGCGGATGCCTGCCATGTCAGTCAGCCCACGTTGAGCGGACAGATCCGTAAATTAGAAGACGAATTAGGTGTCATGCTGCTGGAACGCACCAGCCGCAAAGTGCTGTTTACTCAGGCTGGCCTGTTGCTGGTCGACCAGGCACGTACCGTTCTGCGTGAAGTCAAAGTGCTGAAAGAGATGGCCAGTCAGCAAGGTGAAGCGATGTCAGGGCCACTGCATATTGGGCTTATCCCCACGACCGGTCCTTATTTGCTCCCGCAAATCATTCCTATGCTGCATCAGACCTTTCCAAAGCTGGAAATGTATCTGCATGAAGCGCAAACGCAGCAGCTGCTGGCTCAACTCGACAGCGGTAAACTGGATTGCGCGATTCTGGCGCTGGTCAAAGAGAGCGAAGCCTTTATTGAAGTTCCGCTGTTTGATGAGCCGATGAAGCTGGCGGTCTATGAGGATCATCCATGGCGTGATCGTGACCGCGTACCGATGTCCGATCTGGCCGGCGAAAAACTACTGATGCTGGAAGACGGTCACTGCCTGCGCGATCAGGCGATGGGCTTTTGCTTTGAAGCGGGCGCGGACGAAGATACGCATTTCCGTGCCACCAGTCTGGAAACATTGCGCAATATGGTCGCGGCGGGAAGTGGGATTACGCTGCTGCCAGCATTAGCCGTGCCCCAGCAGCGCATTCGCGACGGTGTCTGTTACCTGCCGTGTTACAAGCCAGTACCACAACGTACTATCGCGCTGGTGTACCGTCCCGGTTCACCCCTGCGCAGTCGTTATGAACAACTGGCAGAGGCAATCCGAACGCACATGCAAGGCTATTTCGACACGACGTTAAAACAGGCGGTTTAAGCCGTTTAATGCAGCAACGCGGTAGGCTTCGGCCATAGTCGGATAGTTAAAGGTGGTATTCACAAAGTACTCAATTGTGTTGCCACCATTTTTTTGTTCCATAATCGCCTGGCCGATGTGAATGATCTCCGCCGCACGTTCCCCAAAGCAGTGAATCCCCAAGATTTCTTTGGTGTCGCGATGGAACAGAATCTTCAGGCTGCCCACATTCATCCCGACGATTTGCGCACGCGCCAGATGCTTGAACTGTGCACGACCGACTTCGTAGGGGACTTTCATCGCGGTCAACTGCTGCTCGGTTTTACCTACAGAGCTGATTTCCGGAATGGTATAAATACCGGTCGGGATGTCTTCTATCAGATGCGCCGAGGCTTCACCTTTCATGATCGCCTGCGCGGCAATACGGCCCTGATCGTAAGCGGCTGACGCCAGGCTTGGATAACCAATCACGTCGCCCACTGCATAGATGTGCGGCTGTGCTGTCTGGTACATGCTGTTCACTTTCAGCAGGCCACGTCCGTCCGCTTCCAGACCGACATTGTCCAGCGACAGTGAGTCGGTATTACCGGTACGACCGTTCGCGTAAAGCAGGCAGTCCGCTTTCACTTTCTTGCCCGATTTAAGGTGCATGATCACACCGTCATCAACGCCTTCAATCTTCTCAAACTCTTCGTTGTGACGAATCACCACACCGCTGTTCCAGAAGTGATAAGACAGCGAATCGGACATCTCCTGATCAAGAAACGCCAACAAACGGTCACGGGTGTTAATCAGATCGACTTTGACGTTGAGCCCACGGAAAATTGACGCATATTCGCAGCCAATCACGCCAGCGCCATAAATAATGACGTGGCCGGGTTCATGATGCAGGTTGAGAATCGAATCGGAGTCGTAAATGCGTGGATGCGTAAAGTCGACATCATGGGGATGATAAGGGCGTGAACCGCAGGCAATAATAAATTTCTCGGCGGTCAGTTTTTCGCGTGTCCCGTCGTGATGTTCCACCTCAACAGTATTGGCATCAACAAAGTGGGCATCGCCCTGAAAAAGTTCACAGCGGTTGCGCTCATAAAAGCCCTGACGCATCGCCGTTTGCTGGCTGATCACGCTTTCTGTGTGATTGAGGATATCGGCAAAGGATGAGCGAAGCAGTCGGGTATGGTCGCTGTAAAGGGGATTCTGGTTGAATTCGATGATGCGGCTAACGGCGTGACGGAGGGCTTTTGAGGGGATGGTTCCCCAGTGAGTACAGCCGCCGCCAATGTTGTGATAGCGTTCGATAACCGCGATGCGTGCGCCTTGCTTGACCAGTCCCATCGCCGCACCTTCGCCGCCCGGTCCTGAGCCAATCACTATGACATCGTAATCGTAAGACTTTTGCATACCGATACGTCCTATTATTTATACATTTTTACAACGAGATTCTAACATCTCGCCGCGCACTTCTAAATTCTAACAGCGATTTTCATCACGTTTTGCCTTTCAGTGGTGTTTAACAAGCCGTCACAAAGTTTGCCCGACTGTACGCTGAATATTTTGTTATAGTGCTGTTTCAGAACCTCACAAGGCAGACAGAATGGGCGTCAGAGCGCAACAAAAAGAACGTACACGGCGTACACTCATCGAAGCCGCTTTCAGCCAGCTCAGCGCCGAACGCAGTTTTGCCAGCCTGAGTTTACGTGAGGTCGCCCGTGAAGCCGGTATCGCACCCACCTCTTTTTATCGGCATTTTAAAGATGTTGATGAGCTGGGTCTGACGATGGTCGACGAAAGTGGGCTGATGTTGCGCCAGCTGATGCGCCAGGCGCGCCAGCGTATCGCCAAAGGCGGCAGCATCATTAAAACCTCCATCGCGACGTTCATGGAGTTCATTGAGAATAACCCTAACGCGTTTCGTTTGCTGCTGCGTGAGCGTTCCGGAACCTCTGCTGCCTTTCGCGCGGCCGTGGCACGTGAAATTCAACATTTTATTGCTGAACTGGCTGATTATCTTGAGGTCGAAAATCGCATGCCGCGCAGTTTTACCGAAGCGCAGGCTGAAGCGATGGTCACTATCGTTTTCAGCGCGGGTGCCGAAGCGGTGGACATCGATATTGAACAGCGACGTAAGCTGGAAGATCGTTTGGTACTGCAGTTACGTATGATCGCCAAAGGCGCTTATTACTGGTATCGCCGGGAGCAAGAACGTCTGGCGGTAACCCTGGATAAACCTGAAGAGTTATGAATAAGGACCCCGACATGACCCACCCAAGCTCCCGTGATAAAGGCACGATGTTGCTGGCTTTTATTACCGGCCTTGCTATGAACGGCTCGTTCTCCGTGCTGTTTAGTGCTTTTGTCCCTTTTTCTATTTTCCCACTGATTGCGCTGGGGCTGTCGGCCTGGTGCCTGCATCAGCGCTATCTGAACAAAAGCATGCCGGATGGCGTACCAGGCCTGGCAGCCGCTTTTTTCCTGCTGGGCATTCTGGTGTATAGCGCGCTGGTCAGGGCTGAATACCCGGAAATCGGCTCTAATTTTATCCCGACCATCCTGATGGTCGGGCTGGTGTTCTGGATTGCCCTGCGTTACAAGCGCAACCGCAATCGGTAATAACGAAAACGGGAACCATCAGGTTCCCGTTTTTTTACGCTTTACGCGTCAGCAGCACGCCGCATTCCATATGATGGGTGTACGGGAACTGGTCGAACAGCGCCAGCCGTGTCACATCATGCGTTTGCGCCAGCACCAGCAGATTGTCACACAGGGTTTGCGGATTGCAGGAAATGTAGAGGATGGCGGGGTAAGCCTGCACCATCTTAACGGTTTCGTCATCCAGCCCACTGCGCGGCGGATCGACAAAGATCGTCTCGCAGTCATAGCTGTTCAGGTCGATCCCTTCCAGCCGGTTGAAGCTGCGCACCCCGTTCATCGCCTGCGTAAACTCTTCGGCCGCCATTCGAATAATCTGGACGTTATCAATCTGGTTCGCCGCAATATTATATTGTGCCGAAGCCACAGAAGGTTTGGCGATTTCCGTTGCCAGGACGCGACGAAAATTTCTGGCCAGCGCCAACGAGAAGTTGCCATTCCCACAGTAGAGCTCCAGTAAATCCCCGCGAGAACCCGTGGTGACGTCCAGTGCCCATTCCAGCATTTGAATGTTCATGGCGGCGTTGGGTTGAGTAAAGCTGTTTTCTACCTGACGATAAATCATCTCTTTACCGGCCACGGGCAGCCGCTCATCCACATAATCCCGATCGAGACAGATTTTGGTCTTGGTCGCGCGGCCAATCAGCTGGACATCTATACCTTCAGCCCGTAATTGATCGCGTAATGTGCTGGCGGCCTGCTGCCACTCATCATCCAGCTTGCGATGGTAGAGCAGGGAAATCACGATTTGATCACTCATCGTGGACAGATAGTCGATCTGAAACAGCTTGTGGCGCAGCAGACGGTTATCCCGAATGGACGCCATCATCTTTGGCATCACCAGGTTGATCAATGCACTGGCAGCAGGAAACTGATCGACGCGTATGCGCTGCTTAGTCTCCTGATCGAAGATAATATGGTAGAGGTCATCGCCATCGTGCCAGATACGGAATTCTGCACGCATGCGGTAGTGACTGACGGGTGAACGAAACACCTCCACGGCGGGCGCAGCGTACGGCGTCATCATCGTTTCTAACCGACTGACTTTTTCCGCCAGCTGCGCGTCATACTGTTCAACAGGGAGATGTTCGGGTGTCATGTTTAATCCTGGTTAAGAGCTTACTTGCCGGGCGATTGTAGGCATTCACCTGCCGATGTCCAGTGTTGTGCGCTGGCGCAGAGATACGATGTGTGGAGCTCTGGACTTGCCCATGCGCTCTTCGTAGACTGCTGGCACCGGCCTCAGCCTTGAGTTAATAGGGAATCCAGTGTGAATCTGGAGCTGACGCGCAGCGGTAAGGAATGTCAGGGTGATTGCAATTGCAGACACTGTCCTACGGGATGGGAAGTCATCACCTGCTATGGTTCCCAGCCCGAAGACCTGCCGGTGTGACGTCGCCACTCGTACAGTCATCGCGTGCTATAGATTGTATGCCTGCGGCATCCTTTTTCTTTTGGATGCGATAAAAATGAGTAAAACAAAAGCCTCGCTGTTTGCCTTCAGCGCAACGGCGATTTCCCTCTGGGCGCAAAACGGTTTTGCGCAGGGAAGTGATGATACGCAAATCGTGACCGCCAACCGTTTTCAACAACCGGTTTCGTCGGTGCTGGCGTCTACCTCAGTGGTGACACGGGATGAGATTGAACTGTGGCAAGCGAAAAACCTTGTCGAGGTCCTTCGTCGCCTGCCGGGCGTTGATATCGCGCAAAGTGGCGGTATTGGGCAGAGCGCTTCAATGTATGTGCGCGGCTCCGAAGCCCGCCAGACATTGATTCTGGTTGATGGCGTCCCTTTTGCTAAGCCTGGTATTACAGGGGTGGCAGACTTCAATCAGATTCCGGTCTCCATTATCCAGCGCGTGGAGTTTATTCGTGGGCCACGATCGTCAGTATACGGTGCGGATGCCATTGGCGGTGTGGTTAACGTCATTACCCAAAATCCAGAGAATCATAATGAACTTTCAGCAGGGATGGGTTCGAAGGGATACCAGGAGTACAGCGGAAGCGTAAACCAGAATGTGACCGATCAAACTCGTCTTACCGTCGCAGGGTCTTACCAGGCGACAAATGGCTATAATATTCAGCCAGATTCGACATCGCCAACTGATCGCGATCGTGATGGCTGGCGCAACAAAGCTTTCTGGGCAGGTGTTGAGCACACGTTTAATGACCTGTTTTCCGGCTTCTTTCGGGGTTATGGTTACGCTGCGAATGCTGACTACGATGCCGGTTTTCCAGGCGGAACGGATGAGCAGCAAATTTATAACCATTCCTTCGATACCGGCTTGCGCTTCAATAAAGGTGATTATTCATCACAGCTGGTGGCCAGTGACCAAAAGTACAAAATTTATAACTATGTCGGTGCTGACGGACGTTACGCGGATTCTAATACGCTGGATGATATGGAGCAGCGTAACCTGCAGTGGGGGAACGCTTTCGCGATAGGTTATGGCACGGTAAGTGCTGGCCTGGACTGGCAGCGTCAAACGTTGAGTTCGGTCGGGCAGCTTTTTTCTGGTCAACCCAGAGATACGGACAGCTATAAGCAAGATAACACCGGCGCTTATCTGACGACGCAGCAGCAGTTGGGCACGGTTACCCTTGAAGGCGCTTTACGGGGAGACGATAACCAGGATTATGGTCGTCATGGTACCTGGCAAACGGCGGCGGGATGGGAATTTGTACCAGGCTACAAGGCTTCGCTCTCCTACGGTACAGGCTTCCAGGCACCCACTCTGGGTCAGCTGTATGGCCAAAAACATTTTGGCATTAGCGCTAATCCCGATCTCCAGCCAGAGAAGTCAAAGCAGTGGGAAGCCGCGCTTGAAGGGTTAAGCGGACCGGTCAACTGGCGCGTTGCGGCTTATCGTAATAGCGTCACGGACTTGATTGACTATGCTTCAGATCCGGTGACATTCCAGGGCGGCTATTTCAATCAAAAAGCGGTCACGCTAAAAGGTATCGAAGCAACGGCTGACTTCGATACTGGCTTCCTGCACCATCAAATAACCTTAGGCTACCTTGATGCCCGGCGGGATGCCGATGACGAAGTCCTGGCTCGCCGTGCTCGCCAACAGATGAAATATCAGTTAGGCATCACGGTTTATGAAGCTGATATTGATGTCATTTACCAGTATTTTGGCAAGCGTTATGACAATAACACCAGCCAGTACGCAAGCGAGCAACGTCGTTTACCGAGTTACAGCACAGTTGATCTCGCGGTATCGTATCCGGTCACATCACATCTGACCGTTCGTGGTAGAATCGCCAACCTGTTCGATAAAGATTACGAGACAGCGTATGGCTATCAGACTCCAGGAAGAGAGTATTACCTCAACGGAAGCTACAGCTTCTGACCTGCGTCCTACTGTGCTGGTGTTTGACTCCGGCGTAGGGGGGCTTTCTGTCTATGATGAGGTTCGGCAGTTACTGCCGAACCTGCATTATCTTTATGCGTTCGATAATGCCGGTTTTCCTTATGGAGAAAAAACCGAGACCTTTATTGTCGAACGTGTGGTCGCGATTGTTGATGCCATTACTCGCCGCCATCCCATTTCCCTGGTCATTATCGCCTGTAATACCGCCAGCACCGTAACCTTGCCCGCATTACGTGAACGCTTTGCCTTCCCGGTCGTTGGTGTTGTTCCGGCTATTAAACCTGCAGCACGTCTTACGCGTAATGGTGTGGTGGGGCTGCTTGCAACCCGCGCGACGGTTCGGCGCTCGTACACGCATGAACTGGTGTCGCAGTTTGCCAGCACCTGCAAGATTGAAATGCTGGGTTCAGCCGAACTGGTTGAACTTGCCGAGGCCAAGCTCCATGGTAATGATGTGTCGCTGGATGAAGTCAGGCGCATCGTGCAACCCTGGTTACGCATGGCCGAGCCGCCGGACACGGTGGTATTAGGATGCACGCACTTTCCTTTACTGCGCGATGAGCTGCAGCACATCCTGCCGGAAGGCACGCGTTTAATTGATTCCGGGGCGGCCATTGCCAGACGTACGGCCTGGTTACTGGAAAATGAAGCACCTGAAGTCCGTTCGTCACAGCAAAACGTGGCGTTTTGTACCGAGCTTGATGGTGAGGCCGTACAATTATCACCGGTTTTGCAGCGTTATGGCTTCCCATTGCTTGAAAAACTGGCGCTTTAGCGGCTTTTCGCTGAAAAAAACAGCACTCGGAAAATTAATTGAAATTAGCCCTTGTCAGCCGAAAAGAACTCCCTATAATGCGCCTCCACTGACACGGCACAACGGAATACGAAGCGCCGGGTTAAGTAGGGTTCAGAACGATTCGAACCGGTCAGTTAAGCAAAAATAAGTGCTTGACTGATAAAGCGGAAAGCGTAATATATGCAGCCCGCGCCACAGAGAAGTGTGGCACTGCTCTTTAACAATTTATCAGACAATCTGTGTGGGCACTCGCAGGATTGATATCAGCGTCTCCGGACGTAAAAAATATCAAGTCTCACGAGTGAACACATAATGAAATTCATTATGACGTTTT
>Ga0308161_1000201_pt1 | contig 135889 bp, 124 predicted proteins | sample PhyFR2_FD_201034 | JGI IMG/M metagenome (GOLD analysis project Ga0308161, IMG submission 201034) | Phyllosphere microbial communities from UC Gill Tract Community Farm, Albany, California, United States - DLSLF.R2 | ecosystem: Host-associated > Plants > Phyllosphere > Unclassified | place...
AACCTGCTCCACGACTGCCAGCTTAAAGGACAGAGAGTAATCCCGCTGAGTGCGTTTAACATACTGTTTCATCACATTCTCCTCAAAACCAGTGGAAAATGTGTCAACGCTATTCAGGACGGGACAGTGCTAAAAGAAAAGGCGGCACGTTAACGTGCCGCCTTTTTTATTGCCTGTCGGTTAGTGACGTTCGTGTGTGAGTACCTGAGCTGGCTGAGTACGACGACCCACCATTCCCATCACACCTGCCAGTACGGCTTCAATAATCAGGATAAAGAAGGCATACCAGCTGGCTTTGGCCGTTGCCTTGGCAGCCTGTTCACCCGCTTCGCGCGCTTTCTGCTCTGCCTGTTTTTTCAGTTCCTGATATTTCTGCATGGCCTGCTGATAGCTTTGTTCAGCCTGATTAACGATCTGTTCTGCTTCCTGATCGCTTTTTCCGGTCCGCGCTTTAATAATATTTTTTAACGCATCACGGTCGGCTGCCTGTAACGTATCCGAATGACGTTCAATGACGCCTTTAAACCAGTTGGTTAAATCTGTGTCGGCGGTTTGAGGATGGTTAGCGGTATTATTCGCCTGGTTCTCTGCATTCTGCGCTTCATTATTCGCATCCTGCTTCAGTTTTTCCGGCTGTAATTCAGGCTTACCCGTTTGACGCAACGTAGTTTCCAGTTCTTTCTGCATATCGTTTAAATTAATATTGTTTTGCTGCAGTTTGTCTTTTGCCATTTGCGTAACAGATGGCGCAGCCGCTGAAATACCACTGCCTACCGCCTGAAAACCCGTACCAAGAATATTCATGGCACCGCCTAATACGCTACTGGCAAGGCTGACCGCCAGGTAAATAGTTAAAACGGTGCTAATACCAAACATCAGCAGTCCGTGCAGCGCACCTTCACGCTGGGCCAGGCGTCCCGCGACGTAACCACCGGCGGCAATGGCGAGCAGCATTTCAATTGCCGTCCAGACTAACGCACCGGTTCCCAAATGTTTAAATGGATTATCTTCCTGCAAAGGATCAATGGTGGTAGCACCAATTGCCGTACCCAGCAAGGTTAATAATATGTGAATAATCAAAGCACAAATTACACCGGCAAAAATGGCACTCCATGAAATGCGTTTAAGGGGTAAACCTGCCGTTCCAGTTACCAGCGGATCGTGGTAACCATTATTAATACGGGTATCAGCCATGAGATATTTTCCTCGCAACACAGAAAAGCCGTGCCATGTTTATTTATTCCCAGGATGGGAAGTGGATTAGCTGTTAATAGCGTAGTCAGTGAAAACAACTTTCACCACTAAACCGTCAACAGAAAAATGAAAATAGCAGAGGAAAAGAAAAAGCGGAGAATTCACAGCGGAAATTGACTTCCGCTGCTAAGGAAATTAAAACGGCCGGATTCCACCCGCCAGCCCGGGTTGGGCTGATTGCCAAAGTGCACAGCCCACAACAATTAATGTCAGACTTCCCAGTAATGCCAGTACAGGCAGCAGGCTGCGCGCACCTTTACCCGCCTGGCTGTCAGCGCCAAGACGTTGCGCCAGAGCACGGGAACGCTGAACCAGTAAACCAATGGCAGAAATGGTCAGGGCGGTGCCCAGGGCCATGACGGCTGCAGAGAGTACGCCCCACAGATAAACGCCAATCACCTTAGAAAACAGCAGCATCATAACCGCGCCAGAACAGGGCCGCAGTCCCATCGACACCACCACCAGCAATTGGGTTTTACCGTTAACTGCGCCGGCCACCTGCTGCGCACTCGGCAAATGCGCATGCCCGCAACCACAATGCTCATCATGTTGATGGTGAGGATGGATCGCATGAATTTTCATTGCCGACGGTTGACGCAGCAGCAACCAAAGCGTCTTGATTGCCCGGTAGCCAACCCAGATGCCTAAGGCAATAACCAGCAGGTAGCTGCCCTTCTCCAGCCAGAAACTGCTGAGATGCAGCTGGCGCGACGAGGTTTTCAGTACCACGAGCATCAGCGTGACCAGGATAATGGCGACCGAGCCCTGAAGCAGGGAGGCCAGCAACGTCAGCTTCATGCTGGTTTTTAATTTTGCCGGATGGGTTGCCAGGAAGGTAGTAATCACCACTTTACCGTGGCCCGGCCCTAATGCATGGAGCACGCCATAAATCAGGCTAAATGCCAGTAACGACAGTCCGGCATGATGGGGCTGCTCTGCAACCTGCTGCAGGAGCTGGGTCATCTGGCGATGCAACACTTTTTGCCAGAGAACACTTTGCAGGAGTATCTGCGGCCAGTGTAGCCAGATTGCCGCCCCCACCGTGCCAAGCGCTGCGGCAAATAGCGCCAGCGGCCACAGCCTTTTTTTGGGCCTCGTCGTAAGCGTTAGTGACATGTCAGGATCACCGTTTGCGCGAACTGCCTGCCTAAATCCATTTCCTCTGGCGGCGCATCCGCCTTGTCGAGCGAGAGGGCATATTGTTTCAATGAATCATCAGGCTTTGGCGTATGTAACGTAAATGAACAGCGTGACTGTAACGCTGGCGGTACGCTTAGCGCCTCAGGTTTGTCGTAAAACATATCGACGAAGTAGGTGGGATCGAAGGTCAAAATCTCGAAGCGCTCATTGTTGAGTAACGGCGGCTCGGCCAGCGGCAGGACAAACTCCAGTACCGCCTTGTTGCCGCTGCGTGACAGATTGTACTCTGTTGGTAAATTCAAGAACTTCACCCGCTGCTTGTTGTGCCAGATTTCAGAAAAGTAATGTTGTCCAAGCACGTTTGCCATCACTCCCGCAGCCAGCTTCTTCCATACCACCGTACCCGGTTTGGCATCACTCGCGTCATACAGCAAATCGGCAGACGTAATCTCATCCATGGTCCAGGTCATTTTCAGACCGGTGAAACGATCGTCCTTTGTGACCAGCTCGGTTTTCATATCGATAAAGCTGTGGGGATGTGCCAGGACTGACGAACTTACCAGGCAGAGTAGTACGAAAAACATGCGTTTCATAATGTTATAAAGTAACTTTCCTGATGAAAAGGTTTCATAAGTAACAAAATTTTGTGACCCGCCTTAAACCTCTGAACAAAAAGTCGGGTAAACCGTTCACGGGTCCAGGTGGTTGACTATTCTTAGCTAAAAATAGCCTGCTGGATAATGATTGATGAGTTCTGCTACATCTTCAGCACCACTCTTCACCGGTTTACAGCGTCGCTGCCATCTGTTGTTACTGCTGTTTCTGCCTGCTCCCGCGCTGACGCTTAAAAGATTAAGCCTGCTGAACGGAGTGGATATCGCCACCGCGCGACAAGATATCGCGGAAGTCGGTGATGAGATACAGCGCTATCATCAACTGGAGCTTCACCAGATGGTGGATGGCAGCCTACGCATTCATGGTACAGAGCTGGATCGCAGAATTTGCTTAATACACAATTTGCGACGCAGCCTGCGACTGTCGCAGGCCTTTGTCTGCGAGCATTTTGCTGCCCCCTTACGTCAGCGCCTGAAACAGATGAAAATTGAAAAAGCGCTGTACGATGAAACCAACTTGCAGGCGCTAATTCAGCACTGCAGCCTGTGCCTTAATCGCCCGTTCAGCACACGCGATCAACTCTTTTTACAAATATTTATGAAATACGGTCTGTGCCAACGCCAGCCTGCCATCTTTACTGCCCAGCAGCAGGCATGGCTGGCAGCAAAGGCAGAACGTCAGGCCGCAACAGATGTCATCCATCACTGGCAAAAACGCTGCCATCTGTCGCCGGACGCCAGCGAGACTGATTTCTGGACGCTGCTCTTTAGCCTGCTCCACTCGCCTGATCCAGACTGCGTCACGCATTCCAGCGAACAGCGTCTGATGCGCGCCACTCAGCGACTGATTGATGACTTTGAGCATTATGCTGGCAACGCTTTTCATGAACGATCTGCACTGCAGCAGCAGTTATATACCCATCTAGCTCAGGCGCTGGATCGCACCTACTTTACTATTGGTATTGATGACAGTGTGGCACAAGACGTAACCAGGCTTTATCCACGCCTGCTGCGCACGACACAGCAGGCGCTGGCCGCTTTTGAGCAGGAATATGAGATCTGTTTCGAAGCGGAAGAGGTCAGTCTGATCACCGTGATTTTAGGTGCCTGGCTCATGCAAAGTAGTGCGCTACAGGAAAAACAGGTGCTGCTGCTTACCGGTGACGATCCCGAGCTGGAACAGGATGTCGAGCAGCAGATCCGGGAGATCACCTTGCTGCCTGTCAATATTACTTACCAGCGCGTTGAGGATTTTCAGCGCGATGGCGCACCGCGCGAAGTCGATTTAATTATTTCGCCTTATGTGACTTCGCTGCCGCTGTTCTCGCCCCCGCTGATTCACGCAGAACTGCCGCTGACAGAATACCATCAGCAACGCATTCGCTATTTGCTTGAATCGTAGCGCGGGCGCAGGAACAGTGCAGGCAGTACAACCAGCGCCATGACCCAGAAGAGATGCCCCCGCAGATGGGTAAAGAGGACGCCGCAAATCATGGTCATCACCGCAATACCGCCGCCCATCGCCAGCGCCGAATAGAGTGACTGCAAACGAATAACATCCGTTCCCTGACGTGAAGCGATGAAACGCATCGCGGCCAGATGGCAGACCGTAAAGCTGCCGCAGTGCAGAATTTGCGCCACGATCAGCAATGGCAAGGCGGTGCTGGCTCCCAGCAGGCTCCAGCGAATCAGCGCACAGAGGCCCGAGAGCAGCAGCAGATCGCGCGCGCGCCAGCGGGGAAACAGCCGGTGACTCAATGCAAATACCACAATTTCAGCCACCACGCCCAGCGACCATAAATAACCGACCACCGACGCGGAATAGCCGCTCTCCTGCCACCAGATTGCGCTAAAGCTGTAATAGGCGGCATGCGCGCCCTGTAATAACGTGACGCACACCATAAAGCGCCAGACCGCGTTTTCCTTTATCAGGTCACGCCAGGCCTGCCAGCCACCGCTTACCCCGCCCTGCCTTTCGCTGCCCTGAGGATGTGTCTGTGGCGTCAGCAACATGCCCGCCAGCATGCTGACCAGCCCCACTGACAGCAGCATGAGGATCGCCTGTGAAGAGAACGCACTCACCAGCATCCCGGTCAGCGCCGAGCTGATCACAAATGCCAGGGAACCCCACAGGCGCACGGGCCCATAGGCCAGACCAATCTGCTGTGTCCAGGTTGCAGCCAGGGCATCGCTTAACGGCACCAGCGGTGAGAAAAACAGGTTAAAACCGGTCATCACTAACAGCAGCCACATCCACTGTTGCCCGACCCAATAACCGACGGCAATAAAACAGGTCAGCAGCGCCAGCAGCCGTAACGCCGTAATCAGTTGTGCTGGATTTTTAACCTGGGAAGCAATAAACAAACTGCCAACAAAGCGCGCTACCATGCCGCATCCCAGTAACAAGCCAATTTGTTCAGGGTCCAGGCCGACATCTTTAAGCCAGACGCCCCAGAAAGGAAGATAAATACCGTAACAGAAAAAGTAGGTGAAGTAGCTTAATCCAAGCCACCTGGCGGAGCCGATTGCCATGTTCCCTCCAGCAGCGATGCTACCAGGCAATAATGAGTGGTCGTTACTTTGGCAGAGCCGGGTCGTGCAGGCAATAAAAAAGGATGGCCGGGGCCATCCTCTTGTCAGACTGTGTTTTCAACAGAGCCTGTTATGCATAAACCGGCAGACGCGCACAGATATCCAGCACTTTCTGCTTGGTGCGTTCAATGGTGGCTTCATCATTGACGTTATCTAGCACATCAGCGATCCAACCGGCCAGTTCACGCACGTCCGCTTCTTTAAAGCCACGGCGCGTGACGGCTGGCGTACCAATACGCACACCTGAGGTGACAAACGGACTTTTCGGATCGTTCGGCACGCTGTTTTTGTTCACGGTGATGTTAGCACGGCCCAGCGCGGCATCCGCTTCTTTACCGGTCATGTTTTTGCTGACCAGGTCGATCAGGAACAGGTGGTTATAGGTGCCACCTGATACGATGTTGTAGCCACGCTCAATCAGCACCTCTACCATTGCTTTGGCGTTTTTTGCCACCTGCTGCTGGTAGACTTTAAACTCAGGCTCCATGGCTTCTTTGAAAGCAACGGCTTTACCTGCGATGACATGCATCAGCGGGCCGCCCTGTCCACCAGGGAATACAGCAGAGTTAAGCTTTTTGTACAGCTCTTCGTCGCCACCCTGAGCCAGGATGATGCCACCACGCGGACCCGCCAGGGTTTTGTGCGTTGTGGAGGTTACGATGTGCGCGTGAGGAACCGGGTTAGGGTAAACATCCGCAGCAATCAGACCCGCAACATGCGCCATATCAACAAACAGCCATGCGCCAACGCTGTCAGCGATTTCACGCATTTTAGCCCAGTCGCAAATACCGGAATACGCCGAGAAACCGCCGATGATCATTTTAGGCTTGTGGGTTTGTGCCAGATCGGCCAGTTCGTTGTAGTCAATTTTACCGGTTTCATCGATACCGTAAGGCACGACATTATACAGTTTGCCTGACAGGTTAACCGGCGAACCATGCGTCAGGTGACCACCGTGTGCCAGGTTCATACCCAGGATGGTATCGCCGGGCTGCAACAGCGCGGTGAAAACGGCAAAGTTAGCCTGAGAGCCTGAGTGAGGCTGAACGTTGGCATAGTCTGCGCCAAACAGGGCTTTAGCACGATCGATAGCCAGTTGCTCGACAATATCCACGTATTCGCAGCCGCCGTAGTAACGCTTGCCCGGATAGCCTTCGGCATATTTGTTAGTGAGCTGTGAACCTTGCGCCTGCATAACACGCGGGCTGGTGTAGTTTTCAGAAGCAATCAGTTCAATGTGCTCTTCCTGACGCACTTTCTCTTGCTCCATCGCCTGCCACAACTCGGCATCATAATCGGCAATGTTCATTTCACGCTTTAACATCCGCATCTCCTGACTGGCTATCTTTAAATCGGCAATTTACGCCCCCTGAGGGCGAAGGCTGACAGTGTAAACCGTTTTATCTGGGTAAGGTAGGGTGAATTCCCTCTTTTTACGCAAACGTTTGGCTATGGAATAGCAAAGCATTTTCACCGCATTTTCTGCAATCCTTGCCCTTCAACATTATTCCTGACGATGAAACAGATTTCCTTCCATTTTGTAGCGAAAACCTGCCAGTTGCCGCCAACAAAAAGTAACCGAAGATTTACAGCGTGAAAGAAGTGGATATAAGATGCATTTTAAATGCAACTTTAGACGAGGTGTTGTCATGCTTGATGCACAGACCATTGCTACCGTGAAATCCACCTTACCCGCCATCGCCGCCTGTGGTCCCGATCTCACGGCACATTTCTATAACCGCATGTTTTCTCAGCATCCAGAACTGAAGCATGTCTTTAACATGAATAACCAACGTAATGGCGGTCAGCGCGAAGCCCTGTTTAATGCGATATGCGCCTATGGGGCAAACCTGGAAAACCTGACGGCGATACTGCCCGCTGTTGAAAAAATTGCTCAGAAGCACACCAGCCTCATTATCCAACCCGAGCAGTATGCAATTGTGGGTGAGCATTTACTCGCAACCATCAAGACACTGCTGAATCCAGGTGATGAGGCACTGGCCGCCTGGGGACGCGCTTACAACGCACTGGCAGAGGTATTTATTCAGCGTGAAGATGCCATTTATCAGGCGTCAGAACAGCAAAAAGGCGGCTGGCGCGGGAAGCGGGCGTTTCGCATCAGTGCGATTGAACAGCAAAGTGCCGTAATTAAAAGCTTTACCTTTACGCCTGTGGATGGCGGCCCGGTTGCAGCGTTCAAACCCGGACAGTATTTGACGCTTCACTTACAGCCTGCGGGGTTTGAATATCATCAGATTCGTCAGTACTCACTAACCACGGCCTGCAACGAGAAAACCTACCGTATCGCGGTTAAACAAGAAGCGCTGGGGAGTGTATCAGGCTGGCTGCACCGGCATGCAGAAGTGGGTGACGAGGTGCAGCTGGCCGCGCCGCACGGCGATTTTTTCCTGCAGGTGCGCCCGACGACGCCGGTCACACTCATTTCTGCTGGCGTGGGACAAACACCGATGCTGGCAATGCTGCACGCGTTAGCTGCACAACGCCATCCGGCGCCCGTCAACTGGCTCCACGCTGCCGAAAACGGTAAACAGCATGCCTTCGCAGAGGAAGTAAACACGACCGGCGCCCTGCTTCCTGATTTTGTACAGCACATCTGGTATCGCGCGCCCGATGAACAAGACGCAGGCCGCTATGATGCGCAAGGTGTTATGGATTTGGCGACAATGTCAGCACGACTGCAGGATGTGAACACCCACTTCTACCTGTGTGGGCCGCTGGGCTTTATGTCTTTTATCGTTAAGCAGTTGCATGCGGTGGGCATTGCGGCAGAAAGAATTCACTATGAGGTGTTCGGGCCGCATAAAGAGATCTTATCTGCGGCTGATAATGGCATCCTTAGAATCAGTGACGCTTAATAAATAAGGGGCCGTTCAGTGTGCAGTGCGGTGTTTACGCATGAGAGGTAGCACGTCGTTATCATACATATTTGATAGCAGAACAGACTGCTGCAAAACCAAAACACTTTCTGCGAGAAGGTACTATTTTTTTACTGCCAGATATCGCGCTGTCAGCAGCAGGTCATTAACGCACGGGAAAGCGTAAGAGGAGGTTAATTTTATATTACAAGTGACGATTTATCAGCAATAGCCGTCCTCAATCTCATCAGGCAGGGTGCTTTCCAACGCCCTGCTGATGAGGCTTTATCTAGTGCTGTGCGTGTTTCAGCAAAGTAGTCACGCATTTCATTATGAGTCGGTTCAATAAAAGGCGCACCACATATGTCATCAATATTTTTATCATCAACGAATTTTAACACCTCGTTGGGATTCCTGGGTAAGGCATATGCCATCACGATATGTAAACCTTCCTGAAAAAATGTCGCCCCTAAAAAAGGTGCTTTATTTAACATGGGATAAAGTCTGATCCAGCGGGTTTTCCCCTGAGCAATAAACGCCGCTATGTTGTCGTAATCGCTGTCAGATAAATCCTTAGCATCATGATTTTTCAAAGCTGTTGACACTTTATTGAACAGTATTTTTTCGCGCAACGTGTCGTAATCTGATGAGCATGATATGAGAAACAGTGTGAGTGTAATTATAATCTTCCACCTCATTTGACAAGTAATTCCTTATCGCCACTGTCCGCTATTTTCTTTCTGACATCGAAGGAGGCAACAATACATCCATTTGATGCAGTACCCTGACCATTATCCCCATGTATAAGAAATCCCGTACGACCGCACATATTATTACCGAGATAAGGTGTCAAGCGAAGAACAAATCGACCCGCACTGGGATGTTTTGCTATCGGATTCCCGATCTTATACTTACCTCTTGGTAAAGGGCCTTTGTTTACCTCACATTCTAATTCAGGATCATCTTTATACCCTTCAGCGCCAGCATAAAGAGCATTGAATTTGTATTCGCCATTTTGAGTGAACGACTTTTTTCTTACATCATAAACCCAAGTCATATTCTCTCCTTTCAGGGAGGCCAGAATGAATTGCGGCCCTCATTTTAAATGTGTAACTATGTGCGCTCCGTCCATGAGTCTGAATGTTGAATATTCCCATCACAGTACTTCCAGGTTATTTTCTCGTATCTCAACGTTACAGATTCAAGGTGATTCATATTTTCAATAGATTTTATGTTATGCATAATAGGATTAACAGATACAACTTTAACCCCTTCTAATAACATATTAAAGTACTCTTCTTCCTGACCCGCGTGGTTAATGCGATACCACTTTATCTCCGCTGATTTAAGCGTCTGACCGGAGGAAACCGCCTTATAAAGATAGGGACTGGAGGAATCAAATTCTTTTTCAAACTCTAATGCACTATGTACGCGAGTGCCGGTGAGTTTTCCAGTGTGGGAGTCTGTAGGAATGCTTAGTCCATGCATAAAGCTCAGTACTTCAATGCTTCCTTCTCGCTCCTGGATATCCACTGAACCTTTAATCTCCGCCCCACCATCATCTTTCAACCAAAGATACGCTGGAATCGCCATATAAATAAATCTCCACATGGTCATAAAAACACCATGCTAACGGTAAGAATGCCATTCATTATTGATTTAGATTAATAATTGACAGCGAATACCTTTGGAATGAAATAATGATTTAAATCCGAACTGACGTTTAATTGCAACGCAGATAGATGAAAAGAAAAAAATGGAGAAGTGGGCTATATGATTGGAATTTATTGTTATAAAGATGAAAAATTAGTGCCCTTACCTGCTGGCAGGAAGGGGCACATTTGTTGTCGATGAACAGATGAACATTGTACCAGAGGGTGGACTCCGTTCATCTGGTGACTCACTCATCTAAAAAGTGAATCAAATCGCTTCTTCGTCTTCTTCGCCGGTACGAATACGTACTACCCGAGCCACATCGAAAACAAAGATTTTACCGTCGCCAATTTTGCCGGTTTGCGCGGTGCGCATGATGGTTTCGACGCAGGTATCAACGATATCGTCCCCGACCACCATTTCAATTTTGACCTTAGGCAGGAAGTCCACCATGTACTCTGCGCCACGGTAGAGTTCCGTATGGCCTTTCTGGCGGCCAAATCCTTTTACTTCGCTCACGGTCATGCCGGTGATGCCGACTTCAGCGAGTGCTTCACGTACGTCATCAAGCTTGAAGGGTTTAATAATTGCATCGATCTTTTTCATGTCAGATCCTTTCCTCACGCCCTCCATGTGCAGAGGGATTTTTAAGTATAAATGTCGCTGGCAATGCCGCAGGCTTATTGGGGCAGAAAACTACTCTTTAAAGTCGCTGGCGTCCAGTTCATGCCGTGACAGCAGCTTATAGAATTCAGTACGGTTACGTCCAGCCAGACGCGCGGCGTGGGTGACATTTCCTTTGGTCATCTGCAACAGTTTGCGGAGATAATTGAGTTCGAACTGGTTTCGCGCTTCTACAAAGGTAGGCAACGCACTGTTCTCTCCGCTCAGCGCCTGCTCCACCAGCGCATCGCTGATGACCGGCGAGGAACTGAGCGCAACACATTGCTCAATAACGTTAACCAGTTGACGTACGTTACCCGGCCAACTGGCAGATATCAGGCGCTTCATCGCATCAACGGAAAAGCTGCGTATCTGTGGTTTGTGCCGTTCTGCCGCCTGACGCAGCAGATGGTTCGCCAGCAACGGGATATCTTCTGTGCGCTGATGCAGCGCCGGGATTTTAAGGTTCACCACGTTAAGGCGATAAAACAGATCTTCGCGGAACTCTTTCTTTTCCATCGCCTTTGGCAGATCCCGGTGCGTTGCCGAGATAATCCGCACGTTAATATCAATATCATTGTTGCTGCCCAGCGGCCGGACTTTCCGCTCCTGTAACACGCGCAGTAATTTCACCTGCAGCGCAGGCGGCATGTCACCGATCTCATCCAGAAACAGCGTGCCGCCCTCTGCGGCTTTAAACAGTCCGTCACGCGCGCTCACCGCACCGGTAAAGGCACCTTTGGCATGACCAAACAATTCTGACTCCAGAAGTTGCTCGGGTAAGGCCCCGCAGTTGATGGCGATAAACGGCTGCCCCGCGCGCGGGCTTGCCGCATGGATAGCCTGCGCCAGCACCTCTTTACCCGTTCCGCTTTGCCCGTTGATCAGCACACTGACGTCTGACTGGGCCACCATATGTGCCTGTTCAAGCAAACGCAGCATCTGTGGGCTGCGGGTGACAATCGCTTCCCGCCAGCGATCGTCACTCACTGGCGCGCGCTGTGCCAGGGCCTCATCTATCGCTTTATACAGTGCGTCGCGATCGACCGGTTTGGTCAGGAAGCTGAAAACGCCCTGCTGCGTTGCCGCTACCGCTTCCGGGATCGAGCCGTGAGCCGTTAAAATAATGACCGGCAAGCCTGTATGACGCTTTTGAATTTCGCCAAATAATGCCAGGCCGTCCATTTCATCCATGCGCAGATCGCTGATGACCAGCTCGATTTTCTCTTTCTGCAAGAGTCGAAGCGCCTCGGGTCCACTGGCGGCGGTGGTCACCTGATATCCCTCACTGGTGAGGCGCATACCTAACAGTTTGAGCAGGCTGGGATCGTCATCCACTAAAAGCAGGTGTGCCGCATGTTTCACCATTACTGTTCGTCCTCTTGTGGCAGGGCCGTTCCGTGACTGCCGTCAGACATATCGGAGGTTTTGCGCGACGAAAGCTGGCGTTCGATATCGGTTAAACGCTCCAGTTTGCGCTGGGTATCACTGAGCTGCTGACGCAGTTTTATCTGCTGTTGACGCAGTGAATCTGATTGCGCATCGCTGCTCTGCTGTAAATGGGCGTAACGCGTCCGCATGGCGCTTAACTCAAGCTGGGCAACCTGATTACTGCGCCAGAGCTGAATGAATGCCCGCAGGTTGGACGGAAACTGCTCACTGTAGCCATCGAGTACGTTGATGTAGTCACGACGCTCCAGCGGCGTCACATTGCCGTTTGCCATTAAGACGCCTTGTTTAAACGCTCGCGCCCAACTGTCCACCGGCCAGCGATGGGCCTCCGCACGCGCTTCCGCGGGAGAAAGCCGCTCAGCACAGTCGATACTGCGCATCCAGTAAAGGGGATTCGTCATAGCGGCGCTATTTTCAATGCGCCAGATATCGCCGCAGTGCGTGGTGAGATAGTCAACCAGGCTGGCTTCAGGCACCACAACGTTGCCGCTGGCAGGCTGGGTTGTTGAGGTGACCGGGGATGAGGCACATCCACTGAGCATCATGCTGCTCAGGGCGCTTAAAATAATGACGGCGAAAAATTTCATGCTTCAGACTTTCCCGGCTGTGGTATTCAGTTCGATGCGAAAACAAACATCAGCGTCGTCGCAGGCAACCAGTTGCAGGCTACCGTGCATACGGCGCAGACAATCCTTTGCGATGCTTAACCCCAGTCCGCTGCCTTTAACCGGCCCTTTGCGCTGGTGACTGCCCTGGAAGAAAGGCTCAAAAATCATCTCCTGCTCATTTTCGGGAATGGGCGTGCCGCTGTTAGCCACCTCGATCACTATCCGGTCGTCCTGCTGGCGGCTGCGCAGCCAAATGTTACCGGATTCATTGCCATAGTTCACGGCGTTAGAGTAGAGGTTATCAATCACACTCATCAATAGCATAGGCTCTGCCTGGCAATCCGTTGCTTTGAGATCGATATCGACATGCATGAGTTTGGTCCGCGCCGTAAGCGCATGCGCGATAACCACATCATGCACAATGTCATTCAGCTTCACCGCTTCTAGCGTAATCGGCCCATCGGCGACCTTACGGTTGTAATCAAGTAATTGTTCGATAAGGCGTTGCAGATGACGGCTGCTGTTATCCAGTATTGAGACAATTTCTTTCTGTTCCGGATTTAGTGCGCCCGCCACTTCATCCGCCAGCAGTTCTGTGCCTTCACGCAGGCTGGCCAGCGGTGTTTTAAGTTCATGTGAAAGATGACGTAAAAATTCATGGCGCTGGGTTTCCAGCCAGGCCAGGCGTTCACTTAACCAGATAATGCGCTGCCCCAGAGAACGTAGCTCCCGCGGGCCACGAAACACCATACTGCTTCCCAGCTCACGTCCTTCACCAAGGCGATTAATCATACGTTCAACACTTTTTACCGGACCGATGATCATGCGGGTAAACAGCAGGGTTAACGTCAGACTGATGATAAACAGGATCAGCGCCTGCCAGCCGAAGAACTGGCCGCGATCGGCAATTTCACGCTGCAGTTGCAGACCACGGGCAAACACCACTTCTCGCGTATCCTGGACCAGCTGCACGTTCGTCGCTGAAAACTTTTCCAGTGCCTGAGCGGCGTGAGTTACGGGATTGCCGTTATCACATTGCAACGTTTCCAGTTGCGGCAGCGTGGCCTGCAGGGTTTTAAACGCCGGTAAATCAGGCAGGCTATCGGCATGGGAACTGAGCATCTGACTGTAGCGAATACGCTGCGTCTGATAAAGCTTTGCCAGCGACGTATCACCCAGCACGCAGTACTGGCGATAACTGCGCTCCAGCTCAATGGCGGTTCGAGCCATGGCCTCACTGCGCCTGACGTCGGTAAACGTATTGCGGTTGGTGTCGGCAGCCTGATTGCTTAACGCCGACAGGCTTTCCCAGGCCTGCCAGGCCAGCACCAGCAGCGGAAGGAGCACCAGCAAAAAGGCCATCAGCACCAACTGGCGCAGGGACCGGGGAAATAAACGCCATTTTTTCACGCGACAGCTTCCTTAAAGATACGCTTATCGGATGCTAGCGGAGTCAGCCCAGAGAAGGAAGAGGCAGAAAAGAAAACGGCAGGCGCGATGGCCTGCCGTTAGCGTGCCGCCCTGGCAGCACGTGAGAATGGGTGGAGCCTAACTCAACGTTGCGTCCGATGCTTGATAACGATGCAGAACATACGATTATCGGTGTGGTGGACGACAGGCTCCGTTTGGTGCGTCATTCGGGCTTTATGAGCTCTACCCGCAACGCGGTGGCAATCATAAACAGGTGAATGAGCAGCATGTTAAGTATAGCAAGGTTCATGCCAACAATGAAAGGCCCTTTATTTTCAGGGCATTGGCTGCCAGCTTACCTTTTAACGCTTCGTTCCGGACCGTCTGGTCTGCTAAAAGTGTCGCCAAATACCAACACAATTTTGTCGTTCAGAATCTGCTGAGCAAAATCATCAAGATAGATGTCACCCATTAGCGACAAAAAAAGGTGACGGCTGTCTCCTTTTGCCAACAACCGCGCCATAAAAAATGGGAGGCCTGAGCGCCCCCCATTTTTTTTACAGCAATTAACCTAATTGTTTACGCGCGTTACGGAAAATACGCATCCATGGGCTGTCTTCACCCCACTCAGCCGGGTGCCATGAGTTGCTGACCGTGCGGAACACGCGCTCAGGGTGCGGCATCATAATGGTGACGCGCCCGCTCTCGTTGGTCACGGCGGTGATGCCGTTTGGCGACCCATTCGGGTTTGCCGGATAGGTTTCTGTCACCTTACCTGCGTTATCGACATAACGGAGCGCCACCAGCCCTTTGGACTCGAGGGCGGCAAGATGCGCCCCATCGCGAACCTCAACGAAGCCCTCGCCGTGCGATACGGCGATTGGCATACGTGAGCCGGCCATACCGTCTAACAGTAACGACGGGCTGGCAGCCACTTCAACCAGGCTGAAGCGCGCTTCAAAACGCTCTGACTGATTACGGACAAAGCGTGGCCACAGTTCGCTGCCGGGGATCAACTCACGCAGGTTAGACATCATCTGGCAGCCGTTACAGACACCGAGCGCCAGCGTTTGTGGGCGATGGAAGAAGGATGCGAACTGATCGCGGACGCGTGGGTTAAACAGAATGGATTTTGCCCAACCTTCACCGGCCCCTAATACGTCACCGTAAGAGAAGCCGCCGCAAGCCACTAACGCCTGGAAACGTTCCAGATCGATCCGTCCGGCGAGCAGGTCACTCATATGAACGTCAACCGCAGTAAACCCGGCGCGATCAAAGGCGGCGGCCATTTCCACATGGGAGTTAACCCCCTGCTCACGCAGGACGGCAACGCGTGGACGCGCACCTGTGGCAATCATCGGTGCTGCAACGTCTTCTTCTGGCTTGAATGTCAGGCTGACGTTCAGACCCGGATCGTTGTTATCCTGCTTTGCCTGATGTTCCTGATCGGCACAGGCTGGATTATCACGCAGACGCTGCATCTGCCAGGTGGTTTCGGCCCACCAGGTCCGCAAGGTGTTACGGCTTTCGCTATACACAGCACTCTCGCCAGAACGAATCACAAAGCGGTCGCCCGGCTTCGCACATCCCAGCACATGGCTGCAGTGCGCCAGACCGTGCGCTGCAAGAATCTGCTCTACTGCCTCACGATCGGCGGCGTTGATTTGAATGACCGCCCCCAGCTCTTCGGTGAACAGCGCAGCCAGCGCATCGCTGCCCAACGCCGCGATATCGACGTCAATGCCGCAGTGACCGGTAAAGGCCATTTCCGCCAGGGTAACAAGCAGGCCACCATCTGAACGGTCATGGTAAGCCAGCAGTTTTTGTTGGCTGACCAGCGCCTGAACGGCATTAAAGAAGCCCGCCAGTTGCTGTGCATCACGCACATCTGCAGGCTTGTCGCCCAACTGACGATAAACCTGAGCCAGTGCCGTCGCGCCTAAGGTGTTAGCGCCGTTACCAAGGTCGATCAACAGCAGCAGGTTATCCTGATCTGCCACCAGCTGTGGCGTCACGTTGCGGCGCACGTCTTCTACACGGGCAAACGCGGTAATCACCAGAGACAGAGGCGAGGTCATTTCGCGCTGTTCGGTGCCTTCCTGCCAGCGGGTTTTCATCGACATGGAGTCTTTACCCACCGGAATGGTGATGCCAAGTGCCGGGCACAGCTCTTCACCGACGGCTTTTACAGCGTCATACAGGCCAGCGTCTTCACCCGGATGGCCTGCTGCCGACATCCAGTTAGCCGAAAGTTTCACGCGCTTCAAAGAACCGACCGGCGTGGCTGCAAGGTTAGTCAGTGCTTCACCGACGGCCAGACGGGCCGAGGCGGCAAAGTCGAGTAGCGCCACAGGGGCGCGCTCGCCCAGCGCGAAGGCCTCACCATGGTAGCTGTCGAGGCTGGCCGTTGTTACGGCGCAGTTGGCGACCGGGATCTGCCAGGGGCCGACCATCTGATCGCGCGCCACCATGCCGGTTACGCTGCGGTCGCCTATCGTGATCAGGAAGGTTTTTTCCGCCACGGTCGGCAAGTGCAGCACACGGTTCACCGCGTCCGTCAGCGTGATGCCGTCGCGCTGGAGTGGGTGCCCCTGAGCCTGCTGTTTCACCACATCGCGGGTCATTTTCGGGGTTTTCCCCAACAACACATCCAGCGGCATATCAATCGGGCTGTTAGAGAAGTGGCTGTCTTCCAGCGTCAGATGCAGCTCCTCGGTGGCTTCACCAATGACCGCATAAGGCGCACGCTCACGCTGACAAATAGCAGCAAACTCGGCCAGCTTCTCTGGGGCGACAGCCATCACATAACGCTCTTGTGATTCATTACACCAGACTTCAAGCGGGCTCATTCCCGGTTCGTCACTGAGGATATCGCGCAGGTTAAAGCGGCCACCGCGACCACCATCGCTGACCAGTTCCGGCATCGCGTTGGACAATCCGCCTGCGCCCACATCGTGGATAAACAGAATGGGGTTGTCATCGCCCAGTTGCCAGCAGCGGTCAATGACTTCCTGGCAACGGCGCTCCATTTCTGGATTGTCACGCTGCACTGACGCAAAATCGAGATCGGCATCGGACTGACCCGACGCCATTGATGATGCGGCACCGCCACCCAGGCCGATATTCATCGCCGGGCCACCCAGCACGATCAGTTTGGCACCCACGGTGATTTCACCCTTCTGCACGTGATCGGCACGGATATTTCCGATACCGCCAGCCAGCATAATGGGTTTGTGGTAGCCACGCAGTTCAGTGCCGTTGTGGCTGTTAACCTGCTCTTCGTAGGTACGGAAGTAGCCGTTTAAGGCTGGACGACCAAATTCGTTGTTAAATGCCGCGCCGCCCAGTGGGCCTTCGGTCATGATATCCAGCGCGCTGACGATGCGCTCAGGCTTGCCAAAATCCTCTTCCCATGGCTGTTCAAAGCCGGGAATACGCAGATTCGACACCGAGAATCCGACCAGGCCAGCCTTCGGCTTTGCGCCTCGTCCGGTTGCGCCCTCATCACGAATCTCACCGCCGGAGCCGGTTGCCGCACCAGGCCAGGGGGAAATCGCGGTGGGATGGTTGTGGGTTTCAACCTTCATCAGAATGTGCGCCGCTTCCTGGTGATAGGCGTATTCGCCTTTCTCAGCATCCGCGAAGAAGCGTCCCACCTCAGAGCCTTCCATGACCGCAGCGTTATCTTTGTAGGCTGACAGAACATAATCCGGTGTTTGCTCGAAGGTGTTTTTAATCATTTTAAACAGCGATTTAGGCTGTTTTTCGCCGTCGATAATCCAGTCAGCGTTAAAAATCTTGTGACGACAATGCTCAGAGTTCGCCTGGGCAAACATATAAAGCTCAATGTCGTTTGGATTGCGCCCCAGTGCGGTAAAGGCAGCCAGCAGATAATCAATTTCGTCTTCGGCCAGCGCTAGTCCCAGCGTCATATTGGCTTCAACCAGCGCCTGACGGCCTTCACCGAGCACATCGACGCTTTTGACCGGCTGAGGTTCATGGTGAGCAAACAGCTGCTCGGCCTGATTGAAATCGCTGTACACCGTTTCCATCATGCGGTCATGAAGGAGTGCCGCCAGCGCCTGCCACTGGGTTTCCGTCAGTTCAGGCGCCTGGACATAAAAGGCCATGCCGCGTTCCAGACGACGCACCTGCGAAAGATCGCAGTTGTGGGCAATGTCAGTGGCTTTCGATGACCACGGTGAAATGGTGCCAGGACGCGGCGTCACCAGCAGTAAACGCCCTTGTGGCGCATGTTCAGCGAGAGAAGGGCCGTACTTGAGCAGGCGCTGCAGACGGGACGTTTCATCCTCGCTCAGCGGCGCGCTGACATCGGCAAAATGGACGTACTCAGCGTAAATATCACTCACCGGCAGATGAGCGTCCTGAAAGCGGGTCAGCAGTTTGTTTACACGAAATGCCGACAGGGCGGGCGAACCACGCAGAATTTCCATCATAAGATCTCTCGTCTTCGAAGCGCCGGGCGACGCTTCATTGGGCGCAACAGGGGAAAACGGGGCGTATTATAGAGAAACCCACTCCGCGACGAAACCGTTTGCGCAAAATTTATGGCCAACAAGATTTGCCTGAAATTTGCGCAAAACTTGCTTTATAAGTTGCTCTACCTGAGTTTGTTGCGCAAAATGCCCCTCGCTCTGGGAGTTAAAACAAGATCAATACTGCCTTAAAAGACAGAGGCCTTGGAGCCATCGAGAGATAACTATTTGAAACGCCTAAAATTTAATTATCTGGTTATCGGTCTTCTCACCGTGCTGCTGGCTTTGGCACTGTGGCCGTCCATCCCCTGGTACGGTGGTGGACAAGATACGATCTCACAGATTAAATCACGGGGAGTGCTGCGCGTCAGTACCGTAAACTCGCCGTTGACTTACTACACCGTGAACAAAGCACCGGCCGGGATGGACTACGAGCTGGCGAAGCGTTTTGCCGATTATTTGGGCGTTAAGCTCGACATAACCGTGCGCGCTAACCTCAGTGACCTGTTTGATGCGCTCGACGATGGCAAAGCCGATTTGCTGGCGGCGGGCCTTATCTACAACAATGAGCGCCTGAATCGCTATCAAACCGGCCCCGGTTACTACAGCGTTTCGCAGCAGCTGGTTTATCGCGTGGATAAACCCCGGCCGAAAAACCTGGGTGACCTGAAGGGACGGCTGGTGGTTGCCTCAGGATCGGCCTACCTGTCGACGTTAAAGAGCGCCAGGACAAACCAGTATCCCGATCTCGATTGGGCCATTTCGACCGATCAAAGTCCAAAAGCCCTGCTGGAAGCCGTGGCAGAAGGCAAGCTGGATTACACGATTGGCGATTCCGTAACGATTGCCCTGCTTCAGCGTATTCATCCTCAGTTAGCCGTTGCCTTCGACGTCACGGATGAAGAACCCGTCACGTGGTACCTGCCCCATGACAGTGATGACAGCCTGAATGCTGCGATGCTGGATTTCTTTAACAGCATGGGAGAAGAAGGCGCGATGGCCCGACTGGAGGAGAAATACCTTGGTCACGTCGGCACCTTCGACTATGTGGATACGCGCACCTTCCTGCGTTCCATTGATAACGTCCTGCCTGACATTAAGCCGCTGTTCGAGAAGTATGCCAATAATATCGACTGGCGATTACTGGCAGCCATTTCCTATCAGGAATCCCACTGGAATCCGCAGGCAACCTCGCCGACCGGCGTGCGCGGTATGATGATGTTAACGCGTAACACCGCTGACAGCGTTGAAGTGGGTGACCGTACCGATCCCGAGCAGAGTATTCGTGGCGGGAGCCAGTATCTGCAAAACATGATGGAAAAGGTGCCACAAACCATTCCAGAAGATGAACGTATCTGGTTTGCGCTGGCGGCGTATAACATGGGCTATGCCCATATGCTGGATGTGCGTAAGCTCACCGCGAAACAAGGCGGTAACCCGGACAGCTGGGCTGATGTGAAACTCCGTTTACCCATGTTGAGTCAAAAGCGTTACTACACGCAAACCACCTATGGCTATGCGCGCGGGCAGGAAGCCTACAACTACGTAGAGAATATTCGCAAGTATGAGATTAGCCTGGTGGGCTATTTGCAGGAGCAGGAAAAACACCTTGCCCAACAGGCCGCTCTGGAAGCGGAGATGGGCAAAGGTTATCCTGCCGTCACGCCCGAGGTGGCAATGAACTAACTGTCGCGCTGTGCCTGACGCAGCGCTTTTTGTTGCTGGCGGCGCATACGGAAAAAATCGCTCAGCATCCCCGCGCACGCCTCTTCCAGCACACCGTGATGCAACGCCACCTGATGATTCATGCCCGGATGGCCTAACACGTCAATCAGTGAACCGGCTGCGCCGGTTTTCACATCGTGCGCCCCATATACCAGACGACCAATGCGAGCATGCACCATCGCCCCCGCACACATAATGCACGGCTCCAGCGTAACGTAGAGCGTGGTATCAAGCAGGCGATAGTTTTCCAGCACTTTTCCGCCCTGACGTAGCGCCATGATCTCCGCGTGGGCCGTGGGATCGTGCTGCCCGATAGGCCGGTTCCAGCCCTCGCCTATCACCCGCTCTCCCTGAACCAGCACCGCGCCCACTGGCACTTCGCCCTGCTCCCATGCGCGCTGCGCCAGGGTAAGCGCACGACGCATCCAGTATTCATCTTGTTCTTGAGTCACGCAGACCACTCCCGGCAGCAAAAAAGCGGCGCATTATACCCATCACGCCCGGAAAACCGAAGCGCGATGGCCGTTATTCCAGCTGCTGTAATTCACCAACCGGCGTGACGCGCCAGCGATGCTGGCAAAAGAACAACAGCGGGTTGTCCTGTTTGCTGTCGCTGTAACCGCTATAAAGCTGCAATGGCGTACCGATCTGCTCTTCCAGCTGCACGACTTTTTCGTGACCGAGGCAGCGCATTTTCAATACACGTCCTCCTAAACCACGCTGCATCTGGCTGGCGATCAGCTTTACTCGTGGCAAAAACGCGGAGTCATAATAGACCTGTTCAACCAGAGACTGGGGGGACCCTGTAATCAGCCACACATCTGCATCATCGCTGCTGAGGTATTCACTGAGGCGTTTCTGCACCACGGGAAACGCTTTAACGCGTTGCCGAAACCATTGGGCGAATTCAGCCTCCAGGCGCAACAGGGTTGCTTCAGAGCGGCCAAAGGTAATCGACCACAACAGCAAACTCATCGGCCAGCGCGCGGCACGTCCCTTGACTAATAATCCTGCGCCCACCACCGGCAGTAACGGCACTACCAGCAGCACATTCAGCGGCTTGCGACGCAGTAGATAGCGCATGAAGGTGCCAAACATGTCCTGTTGGTGCAATGTGCCATCAAGGTCGAAAAACACCACGCGACGTTGTATATCGTTGGTCAAACAACACTCCTTTTTAACGAATATGCATCAACAGCCTCTATTGTAGTCATCTTCGTCCAGCGAGGCGATGACTGTCATTTTTTATTCCAGTGACTACAATGCCCATTGAATCATTTATTCCATGCGGAACATCCGCTAAATCACAAGGATTGAGCATGAGTTCATTGCTGCGCATTCGCCAGCTTTATCCCTCTCTGGCGCTGAACGAGCGGCGGCTGGCAGACTTTTTACTGTCACAACCGGATCGGGCACGGCATTTAAGTTCGCAAAAGCTGGCGGAAGAGTCAGGGGTCAGTCAGTCGAGCGTCGTTAAGTTTGCGCAAAAGCTGGGATACAAAGGTTTTCCTGCGCTCAAACTGGCACTGAGTGAGTCACTGGCGGATAAAGATGCCATTACTGTGCACAATCAGATACTGAGTGACGATCCGCTTAAAGCGGTTGGCGAAAAATTGCTGACGGAAAAACTCTCGGCGATTCGTGCGACGCTGGATATCAACAGTGAAGAGAAATTAAATGCCGTCCTGCAGTTGCTTAAACGCGCGCGCCGTATCTTGCTGGTCGGGATTGGTGCCTCAGGCCTGGTGGCAAAGGATTTTTCATGGAAGCTGATGAAAATCGGTATCAACGCGGTGGCGGAACAGGATATGCACGCGCTGCTGGCCAGCGTGCAGGCGATGTCTGCCGGCGATGTGCTGCTGGCGATTTCCTATACCGGCGAACGGCGCGAGATTAATCTTGCCGCGCAGGAAGCCGTTCGTGTGGGCGCGGACGTGCTGGCATTTACCGGCTTTACGCCGAATACACTTCAGCAGTGCGCTACGCATTGCCTGTACACCGTGGCAGAAGAGCAGAGCACACGCAGCGCCGCCATCTCGTCCACCACCGCTCAGTTGGCGTTAACCGACCTGCTTTTTATGGCGCTGGTGCAGAACGATCCTGAGCGCGCATCCAGCCATATTCGTCACAGTGAGGCGCTGGTTAAGAAGCTGATTTAGGCAATCCCGGTTTTACGCCTACACCGAACGGACAGAAGGCCAGCTTGTCAGGCTGGCCTTAGCGGCACTGCAATACCACGGCATCACGCGTTGCCCATTTGCACGATACGGTTGCGATAACGCCAGATAAAAAGGGAAACGGCTGGATAAAAGCCATTGAAATGATACGTCCTGCAATCTACATCATTTTTGTGATGAAGGAGATATGCTACTGTCCTGTCCGCTGACAGCTTAAGCAAAATGGCCTGAGGCTATAACATCGGCCTGTTACAATCTCAGGTCTTGAGCAAGGGGTTAACCTGTCGTCTGTTGTCAACACTGCCAGATACGGCAAAACCACCGAAACGATGTATTTATTAAGAAACCATAATGGCTTTACTGATTACCGAACGCTGCATTAACTGCGATATGTGTGAACCTGAGTGCCCGAACCAGGCGATCTCAATGGGTGAGTCGATATATGAGATTGATGTGAGTCGCTGTACCGAATGTGTTGGTCATTACGATGTGCCAACCTGCCAGAGCGTTTGCCCTATCGATAACACGATCATCATTGATCCACAGCACATCGAATCACGCGATGCGCTGTGGGATAAGTTTGTGCAGCTAGATGGCTAGCTTTCGATAATTACCGTGGCGCAGGCATAGTGACGCTCGTCCGCCAGGGTGACATGCACATGTTGCACGCCCAGCCGTTGCGCCATCTCGGCAGCATGATCGAAGAAGCGCAGCAGCGGTTTACCCAGGGCATCGTTATAAACTTCAAACTGGTTGAAAGCCAGTCCGCCACGAATGCCGGTGCCGAACGCTTTTGCTGCCGCCTCTTTGACCGCAAAACGCTTAGCCAGAAAGCGCACCGGCTGAAGGTGCTGCTGGTACTGCTGCCATTCGGCATCACTGAGCACACGGCGTGCCAGACGGTCTCCTGAGCGTGAAATCACGTCGGCAATACGCGCTATTTCGACGATATCGCTACCCAGTCCTAAGATAGCCATTAACGACGCGCTTCCCGCAGCAGCTGTTTCATCTCTTTCACCGCCTCAGGCAGGCCGCTCATGACGGCGCGTCCAATAATCGCATGACCGATGTTCAACTCATGCATTTCCGGCAGTGCGGCAATCGGCAACACATTGTGATAGGTCAGGCCATGTCCGGCGTTGACTTTCAAGCCGCGGCTGGCCGCAAAGGTCGCGGCCTGACGGATACGTGCCAGTTCAGCCTCGCGGGCCGGGCCTTCGGGCGCTTCTGCGTAGGCACCGGTATGAATTTCAATATAGGGCGCACCGCTGGTCACCGCCGCCTCGATTTGGCGATGATCTGCATCGATAAACAGGGACACCAAAATGCCCGCTTCGCTGAGTTGTTTCACCGCCGCGTTGAGTTTTTCCTGCTGTCCTGCCACGTCCAGCCCGCCTTCTGTGGTGACTTCCTGACGCTTTTCCGGCACCAGGCAGCAAAAATGCGGTTTGATTTCACAGGCGATAGCCAGCATCTCCTCGGTCACTGCCATTTCGAGATTCATACGCGTTTCAATGGTATCGCGCAGGATGCGGACATCTCTGTCGGTAATGTGGCGACGATCTTCGCGCAGGTGCACAGTGATGCCGTCCGCTCCCGCCTGTTCAGCGATAAACGCTGCCTGTACCGGATCGGGATAATGGGTTCCACGTGCGTTGCGGACGGTAGCGATGTGGTCAATATTCACGCCTAACAGTAACTCAGCCATGACAATCCTCGGTTCATTATGGTCATTGTGCTGAGTGTACCGCGCAGAGATAAGGCCAGGCTACGGTCAGAGCTCTGTCTCGTCAGAAATAGTCGGCTTTTTTTTCGGTGTAAACTGGCGAAAAAGCTCCTGGCTTTTTAGCGGTTTACCGCCCAGATAGGGTTTGAGCGCCATGCGGGTGAAACGCTTGGCTGCACGCAGGGTTTCTGCGTCGGGGAATTCTCGGGTAAACAGCGCCTGCAGCTCGCGACCGGTGAAACTACGCTGGTTCAGCACCAGGCTGGCAATAAAGCCCTTCTCTTCACGGTAGCTGTAGGTCATGGTTTCGCTGACCGGTTCGCCGCTGCCCGCGCAGTGCAGGAAGTCCACGCCGTAGCCAAGGTGTCCCAGCAGCGCCAGCTCAAAGCGACGCAGCGCCGGTTCGGGTGAACCTTCGGCCCCTGCCAGCATCTGGATGCATTGCAGGTAGTCAAAAAACAGTTCAGAGAAGGGAATATGCTGTTCCAGTACCCGAGACAACAGCTCGTTGACGTACAGGCCGCAATAAAGCGTGATACCGCTGAGAGGTAAGGCCAGGGAGACCGCTTCAGCGTTGCGCAGGGTTTTTACGTCCCCGCGCCCGCTCCAGCGCACCAGTAAAGGCGTAAAAGGCTGTAACGTGCCTTTTAACTGCGAACGCCGTGAACGTGCCCCTTTTGCCAGAACACGAACGCGGCCTTCACTTTCACTAAACAGGTCAAGCAGCAGGCTGGTCTCGCTGAAAGGGCGACTATGCAGCACAAAGGCGCGTTGCCAGCCTTCCATTTAATCAGAGATCGTCTGTGTAACCCAGGCTGCGCAACGCACGTTCGTCGTCCGCCCAGCCGGATTTAACTTTAACCCACAGTTCAAGATGCACTTTCGCGTCGAACATCTCTTCCATGTCTTTACGCGCTTCAATACCAATGGTTTTGATTTTGGCACCTTTGTTACCAATCACCATTTTCTTCTGCCCTTCACGCTCCACCAGGATCAAACCGTTGATGTCGTAACCGCCGCGCGCATTCGACACGAACTGTTCGATTTCAACCGTGACCGAGTAAGGCAGTTCCGCGCCCAGAAAACGCATCAGCTTTTCACGGATGATTTCTGAGGCCATAAAGCGCTGAGAGCGATCGGTGATGTAATCTTCCGGGAAATGATGGTCAGACGCCGGCAGATGCTTACGGGCAATAGCCGCAATGGTGTCGACATTTTTACCGTTTTCTGCGGAGATCGGCACAATATCGATAAAGTTCATCTGCTGGCTAAGGAACTGCAAATGCGGCAGCAGAATGCTTTTATCCTGAATATTGTCGATTTTATTAATTGCCAGCAGCACGGGCACTTTGCCATCGCGCAGCTTGTTTAATACCATTTCGTCATCGGGCGTCCAGCGCGTGCCGTCCACCACAAAGATGATGAGTTCAACGTCACCGATAGAACTGCTGGCCGCACGGTTCATCAGGCGGTTAATCGCCCGCTTCTCTTCCATGTGCAACCCTGGCGTATCCACATAGATCGCCTGATAGGCGCCTTCAGTATGGATGCCCATAATGCGGTGACGAGTGGTTTGCGGCTTACGCGATGTAATCGAGACCTTCTGCCCCAGCAACTGGTTCAGTAAGGTGGATTTGCCGACGTTTGGTCGGCCAACTATCGCGACAAAGCCGCTGTATGTAACGTTTTCGCTCATTCGAATCCTGAGGTTTTCAGCGCCGGTTGCGGCGCCGGGATAAAACTATTCCAGACCAAGTTTAATCAGCGCCTGTTCGGCTGCTGCTTGTTCAGCTTTACGGCGGCTGGAACCTACGCCCACCACCGGCTCTGCCATGCCACTCACCTGACAGTGAATGGTGAATTCCTGATCGTGGGCTTCGCCACGTACCTGCACCACTAAATAACTTGGCAGTGGCAGATGCCGCCCTTGCAGATACTCCTGCAGGCGCGTTTTGGGATCTTTTTGTTTGTCACCCGGACTGATTTCGTCCAGGCGCGTCTGATACCAGTCGAGGATCAGTTTCTCCACCGTCTGAATATCACTGTCGAGGAACACGCCACCAATCAGCGCCTCTACGGTGTCCGCCAGAATGGATTCACGGCGGAAGCCCCCGCTTTTTAATTCGCCAGGGCCTAAACGCAGGCATTCACCCAAATCGAACTCACGCGCCATCTCTGCCAGAGTGTTACCCCGCACCAGCGTGGCACGCATACGGCTCATATCCCCTTCATCCACGCGTGGAAAACGGTGATAAAGCGCGTTAGCGATCACATAGCTGAGGATGGAATCGCCTAAAAATTCGAGACGTTCATTGTGTTTACTGCTGGCGCTTCGATGCGTCAGGGCCTGCTGTAAAAGTTCAGAATGTGTAAAAGTGTAGCCCAGTTTACGCTGAAGCTTGTTAATCAAGATGGGGTTCATGCGATTCCAGTTCTGTTTTGCGTCTGTCACTCTGCATACCAAACAGGGCTGGAAAACCAACACATTCTGTTTGGTGTGCAGTGGCCCCCAAATGGAGGCCACCCTATTTGCCTGACGGTCAGGCTACGGTTAGTGGATACCACCAATACGACTGAGTCGTACGCCGGTTGGCCACTGACCTTCTTGTTTTTCGAAACTCATCCAGATAGCGACCGCTTTACCCACCAGATTGCGCTCGGGCACAAAGCCCCAGTAGCGGCTATCGGCGCTGTTATCACGGTTATCGCCCATCATGAAATATTGTCCCTGCGGCACAACCCAGCTAGCCTGCGGCTGACCCGGCTGCTGATAATACATGCTCGCCTGGCTTTGTGCTTCAGTGACTAACAGAATGTCATGCGTCACATCGCCCAGCGTTTCTTTGCGCGTTGCCAGACGTAATCCACCCTGCATGCTGTCATTCAGCGGTAACTGATAGAAACCATTACCCGCTTCATTGCCGTCAAACCCGCTGAACGTCTGAACAAATTTGCTGGGTTCGATATTGCTGTATGTCACAGGCAGCGCTTTGCTACAAGGTTTGCCGTTATCGCAGGCCGGGTTAATGGTCAGCGTTTTACTGTACGGATCGTACGTGACCCGATCGCCAGGCAAACCGATTACGCGTTTGATGTAATCCAGGCTGGGATCTTTCGGGTATTTAAATACCGCGATATCACCGCGTTTTGGATGCCCGGTCGGGATCAGCGTCGTTTGCGTAATCGGGTCTTTAATCCCGTAGGCAAACTTCTCGACCAGTATAAAGTCACCAATCAGCATGGTTGGCATCATGGAACCGGACGGGATCTGGAAGGGCTCATAAACAAAAGAGCGCACAAAGAACACCACGGCCAGCACCGGAAATACTGATGCTGCGGTTTCAATCCAGCCCGGCTTAGGTGCCATCTTCGCCAACGCTTTGCTGTCGAGTGAATCCCCGGCCTGCGCCTGCGCCGCCGCCTGCACCGCGCGCCGCTGTGGTGCCCACTTAATACGATCAATCACCCAAAGAATACCGGTAATCAATGTCGCTATCGCCAGTATCAGGGCGAACATATTAGCCATTTGAGATCCTTATTTGCTGTCTTTTCCGACATGCAGAATGGCGAGGAATGCTTCCTGCGGCAGCTCAACGTTACCGACCTGCTTCATTCGCTTCTTACCATCTTTCTGCTTCTGCAACAGCTTTTTCTTACGACTGACGTCACCGCCATAACATTTGGCGAGAACGTTCTTACGCAGCTGTTTAACGGTCGAGCGAGCGATAATGTGGTTGCCGATGGCCGCCTGAATCGCAATATCAAACTGCTGACGTGGGATGAGTTCTTTCATTTTCTCAACCAGATCACGTCCACGATAAGGTGCGTTTTCACGGTGGGTAATCAGCGCCAGCGCATCAACACGTTCTGAGTTGATCAGAACGTCGACGCGCACCATGTCAGAGGTCTGAAAACGTTTAAAATTGTAGTCCAGTGAGGCATAACCACGTGACGTTGATTTCAGACGGTCAAAGAAGTCGAGCACCACTTCGGCCATCGGAATTTCATAGGTCAGTGCCACCTGATTGCCGTGGTAAACCATGTTGGTCTGGAAGCCACGTTTCTCGATGCACAGCGTGATGACGTTGCCCAGGTACTCCTGAGGCAGCAACATATGACACTCAGCAATGGGTTCACGTAACTCTTCGATATTATTGAGCGGTGGAAGCTTTGACGGGCTATCGACATAGACCACTTCGCCGCTCGTGGTTTGCACTTCGTATACCACTGTCGGTGCGGTTGTGATCAGATCGAGATCGTATTCACGTTCCAGACGTTCCTGAATGATCTCCATATGCAGCAGACCCAGGAAGCCGCAGCGGAAACCAAAGCCCAGTGCCGTTGAACTTTCGGGTTCGTAGAACAGTGAGGCATCATTCAGACTCAGCTTGCCCAGCGCATCACGGAAGGCTTCATAATCATCAGAGCTGATAGGGAACAGACCGGCATAAACCTGCGGCTTCACTTTTTTAAAGCCCGGTAAGGCTTTATCAGCCGGATTACGTGCGGTTGTCAGGGTATCGCCCACTGGCGCGCCAAGAATATCTTTGATGGCGCAGACCAGCCAGCCAACTTCGCCGCAGTTGAGTTCATTGCGATCAACCCGCTTCGGCGTGAAGATGCCCAGTCGGTCAGCATTGTAGACCTGACCAGTGCTCAGTACCTTAATTTTATCGCCTTTACGCATGGTGCCGTTTTTTACGCGCACCAATGATACGACGCCAAGATAGTTATCGAACCAGGAGTCGATAATCAGCGCCTGCAGCGGGGCTTCTGGATCACCTTCTGGCGGCGGAATGTCGCGGACTAAACGCTCCAGGACTTCAGGAACGCCCACGCCAGTTTTGGCCGAGCAACGCACAGCGTCGGTCGCATCAATTCCGACGATGTCTTCGATTTCCTGAGCAACACGATCGGGATCGGCAGCGGGCAAATCGATTTTATTCAGCACCGGCACGACTTCCAGATCCATCTCAAGTGCGGTATAGCAGTTGGCCAGGGTTTGTGCTTCTACGCCCTGTCCGGCATCAACCACCAGCAATGCGCCTTCACAGGCTGCCAGTGAGCGGGAAACTTCATATGAGAAGTCAACGTGTCCCGGTGTGTCGATGAAATTGAGCTGGTAAGTTTCGCCGTCTTTCGCTTTGTAATCGAGCGTTACGCTCTGCGCTTTAATCGTAATGCCACGTTCACGCTCCAGGTCCATAGAGTCAAGAACCTGTGCGGCCATCTCGCGAGCAGTTAATCCGCCGCAAATCTGAATCAAGCGGTCAGAGAGCGTGGATTTACCATGGTCAATGTGGGCGATGATGGAGAAATTTCTTATGTGCTTCATTTATAGGAATATCTTCACGTAGAGAATCAGTTAGGAACCTGAGCACAGACACATTCAGGAAGATCGCTCTTAACCCACAATCCTGTCAGCCTCATTAATGACGACGCATATTACACTGTTAAGGCCGCGCATAAAAGAATGGAACGTTGTGGAAACGAAACAGTTTTTTGCGAGGAGTCATAATGGCAAAAGCCGCAGCAAGTGCGGCTTGAGTGAGGATCAGGCTTCGCTTTCAACGCGCAGCGCATCAGGCGGCAAAGCGATGTTCAAAATAACGGGCTGGAAGGCTTCACGATCACCAAATTTCATGGAAATGCCTTTAGCAACGATAAACCCGCCCACACCGCCTAACAGCGCACCGCTGGCTGCCGCCAGGTCGCTGCCAAACAGCGCCTGAAACAGGCCGGCAAACAGGAACAGGCCGAACAGTGGCGTCATATAAACCAGCAGCGCAGAACCCAGCAGGCTGCTCTCTTTGATGCCCAGTTCAACGCGCTGACCTGGCTCCAGCGGCTTGCTGCTGGCTATCTGCATCACGTGCGCATTCTTAGGACCCAGCTTATTCAGCATATGGCTGCCACAGCCTTTACGAGCCTGGCAGCTGTTGCAGGACGTTTTTGCTTCTGTGTGCAGCGTGGCGATGCCATCCTGCCATGCCACAACGGTGGCCCATTCTCTCATCATTTTTTTGCCCCGAGCTCGACGCTGTCTGCGATACGTTTTGCCGTCACGGGCGGTAGCTCGCCGACGACCGTAATCTCGTTATTATCGCGTATTACGGTCTGCACCGTACGACGTCCCGTGCGCAATGTCTGTGCAGTGCTGTTTTTATCTGCTGGCGTCACATTGACGGCAAAGCTAAACAACCCATCGCTGTAAAGCCGTGACTCTAGCGATTTATTTAATGTGGGAATCATTCGACGGCTTTGAGACACCAGCGTCATTCCAGCGGGAAGCCAGTCGGGCTGCCAGTCTAACGAGACGTTATCGGCTTTAGTTAATGACAACGACGGCGGCAGATTGGCTTTCTCCAGTCCCTGCATCAGATTACGTACGCCATCATCGACCGCAAAGCTGATAACACGGAATTGCTCCATCGTTTCGCCATCGCGGTCCAGCAAATCGACGCGGAGAGGAAGCTTGGTATCCACGTCCAGCCATACAACGTAGCTGTAGCGCGTGCCATCGCGTGAAACGATGCGCACCACGTCGCACATCTGGTCGGCAATGCGCGAGCGGCCTACGGTAATAAAGTCATAGGCGACATCCAGCTTGGCGAAATCGGCATAAATAATGGACGGTAGCGCATCCACAATGTGATTGCCCGGCAGAGAGAAAGGCTCAATGCCGGGTTCAAAATAGCTGATATCATTGCCGCGCTGAATCACTTCACGACGCGGGCCGTCCATCTGCAGCACCTGCGCATACACGCGATCGTCAATAACCGCATGACGATAGCGCAGCGATTCCATGCCAAGGCGGGACACATTGATATAGGCGAATTCGTAGTTGAGGGTCTGGCTTGCCTGCTCCATCTGCTGCAATAACGCCCCAGACGCAGAAACCTGCGCTGGGGCGGCAGATGACCACAACAGGCTGCCTGCCAGAAGGCTGACGGCATACCATAGCGGCTTCATTACTGCTGCTGCATTCCTAATGACTGATTACCAGGGACATTGGCCTGCGCTTGTTTAGGCGCATTGGTTTCAAACTGCAGCTGGTCCGCATGGAGGCGACGCTGGAGTTCATAGTCCTGCAGCATGGCATTGACGCGGCGACGCTGGTCCTGCACCTGTTGCGTGACATTACCGCCGCCAAAGGCATCAGACGGCACGCCCAGGCTCACAGGTGAGGCTTTACCCATCACAGGTAAGGTATTAAACACCGGCGAGTCGGAACTTTCGACGCCGCCGCCGGCCGGTTGGTTGTAATGCTGGACGCCAACGATAACAGCCAGGGAAACACAGGCGGCGACGCCAACCTGGGTAATCTGTGCCGCCCACGGGCGAACTTTATGCCAGAACGGCATTTTTTCCCAGCGAGAAGGTTCGGGCTGTGCTTCGGGGATCAAGGTTGTAACGTTGCGCTGTGGCTCTTTTTCAATAGCAGCAGCGACGCGTGCAGCAATATCAAAATGCAGGTGCTCACCAACATCACCGCGCATGGTATCGCGGATGAGATGGTAGCGTTCCCAGCTTTTTTGTAGATCTGCATCTTTAGACAGCGCTGAAAACAGCTCGTTATCTAAAGCCTCACCATCCATTAAAGCGGAAAGTTTTTCTTTCTGCATGCCTAATACCCTTCCAGTAGCCGTTATCACTGACGTTGGATAAGCGGTTGAACTTTATTATCAATGGCCTCACGTGCACGGAAGATACGCGACCTCACCGTGCCCACCGGGCAATCCATAATGACGGCGATCTCTTCATAGCTCAGACCGTCAAGTTCCCTGAGGGTAATTGCCATTCGCAAGTCCTCAGGAAGCGCCTCGATGGTACGAAAGACGATTTGTTTCAGTTCATCTGACAACATTAAGTTCTCAGGGTTCGAAATTTCTTTCAATGCGCCCGCACTTTCGAAGTTTTCAGCATCAATTGCATCAACGTCACTGGAAGGCGGACGCCGTCCCTGAGCGACCAAATAATTTTTTGCTGTATTCACTGCTATCCGATACAGCCATGTGTAAAACGCGCTATCGCCACGGAACGAATCCAGTGCGCGATAAGCCTTAATGAATGATTCCTGAACGACATCAGGCACATCGCCTGAAGGGACATATCGTGAGACCAGGCTCGCCACTTTATGCTGGTAACGAATTACCAGTAAGTTGAAAGCCTTCTGATCCCCCTTCTGAACCCGTTCAACAAGAACCTGGTCCGCTAACTGCTCGCTCATCCGAGGTAATGTCTCCCCAAATACTTTCTTATGCGTTAAGGAACTGCCAGCACACCGCTATTGAGCAAGCATGCGCTTTGAGTCTTTGCGTGGCGAAAAGTTCACTCTCAGCCTCTTTTTAGCCACTTTACGGCAGAATTACACAGTTTGTTGGTTTTCGTTCAGTGTAAAGCGCGCAAATCGCAGGCAGAGTAACCTATGACAACAGCTTTTTCATCTTTAAATCCTTGTAATCGATTAAGTTTGGTATAAAAAACCCGGCTTAAAGCCGTTATACATTAACCTTTTGATATATCTGATAAATTAATTTAAAGGCGCGAATCCTGCGCCGTTTGTGTTCAAAATACTTCACAAAAAACGACCAAACGCTTATGCTCGGTCCATTCTTGTTTAGTAAATTAAACACCATGACAACTTTCTCTCCCTCAGATTATCAGTGCGATGTACTCATTGTGGGCAGCGGTGCGGCAGGATTGTCGCTGGCATTGCGTCTGGCAGAGCATTATCAGGTCACCGTATTAAGCAAAGCGCAGGTGAATGAAGGCTCGACGCTGTATGCGCAAGGCGGCATTGCGGCGGTCTTTGACGAAACCGACAGCATTGATTCGCATGTTGAAGACACGCTGGTCGCGGGGGCAGGTTTATGCGATCGCGCTGCCGTCTCGTTCGTCGCCAGCAATGCGCGTCACTGCGTACAGTGGTTGATTGATAACGGGGTGGCCTTTGATACCGATCCACAGGCTGCGGGGGAGATGCGCTATCACCTGACGCGAGAAGGCGGCCACAGTCATCGCCGTATTCTGCACAGCGCGGACGCGACGGGCCGCGAGGTAGAAACCACGCTGGTAGGTCAGGCGTTACATCATCCGAATATCCGCATTCTTGAACGCACCAACGCGGTGGATCTTATTCTTTCAGATAAGCTCGGCCTGCCGGGCCCGCGTCGTGTTACCGGTGCCTGGATCTGGAACCGTAACCGCGAACGGGTTGAAACCTGCCGCGCACGTGCCGTCGTCCTGGCCACAGGCGGTGCGGCCAAAGTGTATCAGTACACCACGAATCCGGATGTCGCATCGGGCGATGGCATTGCGATGGCATGGCGGGCAGGTTGCCGTGTGGCTAACCTGGAGTTTAATCAGTTTCACCCCACTTGCCTGTTTCATCCCCAGGCACAAAACTTTCTGCTCACCGAAGCGCTGCGCGGCGAAGGTGCGTGGCTGGTGAGGCCTGATGGTTCGCGTTTTATGCCCGACTTTGATGCACGCGCTGAGCTGGCACCGCGCGATATTGTCGCCCGTGCCATCGATCATGAAATGAAACGCCTGGGCGTGGACTGTATGTATCTGGACATCAGTCATCAGCCTGAAGCGTTTGTGCGTTCGCACTTCCCCATGATTTACGAAAAACTGCTCACCTTTGGCTTTGACCTGACGAAGGATAAGATCCCGGTGGTGCCCGCTGCCCATTACACCTGCGGCGGCGTGATGGTGAACGAGCAAGGCCGCACCGATATCAACGGCTTGTACGCGATTGGCGAAGTCAGCTATACCGGCCTACACGGTGCCAATCGCATGGCGTCAAATTCACTGCTCGAATGCCTTGTTTATGGCTGGTCGGCGGCGGAAGATCTGCTGCGTATTTTACCCGAGGTTGACGCTGTAGACAGCTTACCGGCCTGGGACGACAGCCAGGTGGACGATGCCGATGAACGGGTGGTGATTCAGCATAACTGGCATGAACTGCGGCTGTTTATGTGGGACTACGTGGGGATTGTCCGCACCACCAAGCGGCTGGAGCGGGCATTGCGCCGCATCACGCTGTTGCAACAGGAAATTGACGAGTATTACCGTCACTTCCGCCTGTCTAATAACCTGCTGGAGCTGCGTAACCTGGTGCAGGTGGCAGAACTGATGGTGCGCTGTGCGCTGCAGAGGAAAGAGAGTCGCGGGTTGCATTTTATCCGCGACTATCCTGATTTGTTACCCGAGGCACAACCTACCGTGCTGCAACCCGGTCATGACATAAATAAATAGAAGTCGCGCGTCAGGCTTTGCCAGGCTTCAGAGTATTGTCTGTCCGCGTCGCGAATAGCCAGCCGTTCAAACAGGGTTTCGCCCGCGCTGGGGGAAAACCCCAGCAGCACCCGATGAGGTGGGCGATGCGCGTATTCCGCAACGTCAAAGCGAAAGCGTAAATGCCAGCCGTCAGCCTGCGCCTGGGCGATAACCTGCTGCCCTGTCGCTTCGGGTAAGATCACGCAGAAAAACCCCTCTTCTTCAATCAGCGAGGCCGCACAACGTAATAATGTTTGGTGATCTAACGAGCCGGTGGCGCGCGCGCTGGCTCTTGCGGACGTCGCGCAGGCCACACCGGGCTCAAAATAAGGAGGATTACTGACGATAAGCGAGTAGCGCGCTTCGCAGTTTTCAGCCCACTGGGCGATGTCCTGCTGATGGACATGAATCCGCGTTGCCCAGGGAGAGCGCTGGATATTTTCGCGCGCCTGCTGTGCGGCATCGGGATCTAACTCTACCGCATCAATGTCAACCGCTGACGGAGTACGCTGGGCCAGCATCAGGGCAATCAGCCCCGAACCAGCACCGATATCAAGAATCCGCTTAACCCCGGCCACCGGTGCCCATGCGCCCAGCAAAATACCATCTGTACCGACCTTCATCGCACAGCGGTCGTGGGCAACAAAAAACTGCTTGAAGGTAAAACCATTCTTTTTTAATTGTGGCCGCGTCTGCGGCTTGTCCTGCATCATACTCAGCGACCATTCACCTTTTTACCTGCCGTACGGCAAGGGCTCAGTGTAACGTGGTGGGTTGGGGAATTCACGTCGTTGACGTAATCTGGCGCAGTCAATACCGATAAACAGATGAAGATTACGTCCGATCTGTCTATAATCAGCGCCCCAAACTGAGGTAGAACATGACCGTAACCACATTTTCCGAACTTGAACTCGACGAAAGCCTGCTTGAAGCGCTGCAGGAGAAAGGCTATACGCGCCCTACAGCAATTCAGGCTGCTGCCATTCCCCCCGCGCTGGAGGGCCGCGACGTTCTGGGTTCGGCACCTACCGGGACCGGGAAAACCGCTGCGTATTTATTACCGGCGTTGCAGCACCTGCTCGATTTTCCACGCAAAAAGTCTGGTCCGCCACGCATTTTAATTTTAACGCCAACCCGCGAACTGGCGATGCAGGTTGCCGACCAGGCGCGTGAACTGGCTAAGCATACGCACCTGGATATTGCGACGATCACGGGCGGCGTAGCCTATATGAACCACGCCGAAGTGTTTAGCGAGAACCAGGACGTGGTGGTGGCGACCACCGGACGTCTGCTGCAGTACATTAAAGAAGAAAACTTTGATTGCCGCGCCGTAGAAACCCTGATTCTGGATGAAGCTGACCGCATGCTGGATATGGGCTTTGCCCAGGATATCGAAACCATCGCGGGTGAAACGCGCTGGCGCAAACAGACGTTGCTGTTTTCAGCCACGCTGGAAGGCGAACACATCAAAGATTTTGCCGAGCGCCTGCTCAACGATCCGGTCGAACTGGAAGCCGATCCCAGCCGTCGCGAGCGTAAAAAGATTCAGCAGTGGTATTACCGGGCCGATGACCTGGAGCACAAAACCAAACTGCTGGTTCACCTGTTAAAACAGCCTGAAGTCACCCGCACCATTGTGTTTGTGCGTAAGCGTGAACGTCTGCATGAGCTGGTAGGCTGGCTTCACGATGCCGGCATTCGTACCAGTTACCTTGAAGGTGAGATGGTGCAGGCTAAACGCAATGAGGCGATTAAGCGCCTGATTGAGGGACGCGTAAATATTCTGGTAGCAACGGACATCGCTGCGCGCGGTATCGACGTTGACGACGTGAGTCACGTGATTAACTTCGATATGCCACGTACGGCGGATACCTATCTGCACCGCATTGGACGCACCGGTCGTGCCGGTCGTAAAGGCATTGCGATTTCTCTGGTCGAAGCGCACGATTATCTGCTGCTGGGTAAAGTCAGTCGTTATGTGGATGAGCCACTTAAGGCGCGCGTGATTGATGAGCTGCGTCCTGTGACCCGTGCGCCCTCACCGAAATCCACGGGAAAACCGTCGAAAAAGGTGCTTGTGAAGCGTGCAGAGAAAAAAGCGAAAGACGAAGAGAAACCACGGGTTAAAAAACGCCACCGCGATCTTAAAAATGTCGGTAAGCGCCGCAAGCCAAGCGGCAGCACGCCAGGCAGCGAGAGTGCGGAATAATTCAACACCCGCTCAAAAAAATCGCCTCTTTATGAGGCGATTTTTATTTTATCAGGCCAGTAAATACCGCTTTAGTGCCATTTTAGCGCCCAACAGGTTACTCCGGCCTCACAGTCAGGCGTGACGCGCCTGCCCGAAAAGTTATCTCCTTGTTAATAGAAATAAATTCCCGGATAAGGCGTTGCGTTTTATTTCGACACCAGAGCCGTTACAAACTTTCTGTAAAGGTGCGGGAAATCACGTCGCGCTGCTGTTCAGCGGTAAGTGAGTTAAAACGTACGGCATAGCCCGACACGCGAATAGTCAGCTGTGGGTACTTCTCGGGATGTTTCACGGCATCTTCCAGCGTTTCCCGACGCAATACGTTGACGTTTAAATGCTGTCCACCCTCGACGCGCACCTGAGGTTTCACCTCGACAGGCACTTCACGGTAAGCGACGTCGCCGAGTTCCCCAATTGTCACAATCTGATCCTCCTGATAGCCTGCGACGGCACAGAGACAGCGCGCCTGCGCTTTTTCCTCGTCCAGCAGCCAAAACGAGTTAATTAAAGCCGGATTACTCGATTGGGTAATCTGAATACCTGTGATCATTTCAATCCCTCCAACAACGTGCTGACGGTTGCCAACACCGTGAATCAGTCAATTTGAGCTGTTGGTATATCACCCGATAGCGACCATGACTTTGACCTGTATCAATTACAATCGGGCGTTTTATCCTCACGCTGGTAAGCTTTTGATTTTAAAAACGCGCCTTAAGAAAATTTAGTTTAATTTTTAAAAAAAATTTGGGCTTCATGTCTGCAGAGTGAACCGCTAAGCTTAAGGTTCGAAATACAAGGGAGTTGATCATGGCTGAAAAGCTGACCTGGCATGACGTGCTGGCTGAAGAGAAAGAAAAACCCTACTTTATTGAAACCCTGAAGCATGTCGCTAACCAGCGGGCTGCAGGCGTAACGGTTTATCCGCCGCAGAAAGATGTGTTTAACGCGTTTCGCTTAACCGAATTAGGCGATGTGAACGTGGTGATTCTGGGACAGGACCCTTATCACGGCCCGCACCAGGCACACGGGCTGGCTTTCTCTGTACTGCCGGGCGTGCAGACGCCGCCGTCATTGCAAAACATGTACAAAGAGTTGCAGCAGGATATTCCGGGCTTTGAGAAACCCAATCATGGTTATCTGGCCAGTTGGGCGGAACAGGGCGTGATGTTACTGAACACCGTACTGACCGTTGAAGCCGGTAAAGCGCATTCTCATGCCCGACTGGGATGGGAAACCTTTACCGATACGGTGATCAGGGCTATCAATGAGCAGCGTGAAGGCGTGATCTTTCTACTTTGGGGCTCACACGCGCAGAAGAAAGGCAGCATTATCGATCGCCAGCGCCATCACGTTCTGCAGGCACCGCACCCTTCCCCGCTTTCTGCACATCGTGGCTTCTTTGGCTGCCAGCATTTTTCCAAAACCAATGCGTTGTTACGCGAGGCCGGTAAAGCGCCAATTAACTGGACGCCGGTCTTACCTGAGCAAACGCCATAAACACAAACGGCCGCGTCAGTGCGCGGCCGTTGCAGGATAAAGCAATAATCAGGCTTTCGCTTTCGCCACGGCAACCATGGCCGGACGCAGCAGGCGGCCATTCAGCGTATAACCAGGTTGCATCACCATCATCACGTGGTTCGGCTCGAAATCCTCAGATTCCATCATCGACATCGCCTGGTGCACTTCCGGGTTAAACGGCACACCGGTTTCACCGACCACTTCAACACCGAATTTACGCACCGCGCCCAGCAGGGATTTCAGCGTAAGCTCAATGCCTTCAACCATAGAGGCAGACTTCTCGTCTTCTTTGTTTGCCAGTTCCAGCGCACGTTCCAGGCTATCAATCACCGGAAGCAGCTCATTGGCAAACTTTTCCAGCGCAAACTTGTGCGCTTTTTCAATATCCATTTCGGTGCGGCGGCGAACGTTTTCAATTTCGGCCTGCGCACGCAGTTGAGCATCACGTACGCCCGTCTGCAACTGGGCTAACTCAGCTTCAAGCTGAGCGATGCGCTCATCACGCGGATCCACCTCTACTGCTATCTCCGCGTCCTGAGGTTGATGTTGATCCTGTTGAATTTCGTCTGAGACTTGCTCGTTTGGGGTGTTCTGTTCTTTACTACTCATGAATTTCTCCGCGTTTTGCACATTCACTTCGCTGGTTGGCTTATTATGGGGATTGGTTTGACGGTTTCAAGGGAACACGTCACATCATCGTGCCGATTTGGCTTATGAGGAACACCCACTCGATGAACAAACACTTTAACTGTATTGGTATTGTGGGCCATCCACGCCATCCTACCGCACTCACGACGCATGAAATGCTGTGTCGCTGGCTGACCGCCAAAGGCTATCCCGTTATTGTTGAACAGCAGATTGCGCAGGAACTGTCGCTTGGCGATGTCCAGACCGGTACGCTGGCTGAAATCGGTCAAAAAGCCGATCTGGCCGTTGTGGTGGGAGGTGACGGTAATATGTTAGGCGCGGCCAGAGTGCTGGCGCGTTATGACATTAAAGTGATTGGCATTAACCGCGGCAATTTGGGGTTTTTAACCGATCTTGACCCCGATAACGCGCATCACCAGCTCGATGAAGTGCTGAACGGCAACTATTTTGTTGAAAGCCGCTTCCTGCTGGAAGCGCAGGTGTGCAAGTCGGATTGCTCGCCGCGTATCGGCAGCGCTATCAATGAAGTAGTGCTGCATCCGGGCAAAGTCGCCCACATGATTGAGTTTGAAGTTTATATCGACGAAGTTTTTGCCTTCTCGCAGCGTTCAGACGGGCTGATTATTTCTACGCCCACCGGATCGACCGCCTATTCGCTTTCCGCCGGCGGCCCGATTTTAACGCCCTCTCTGGACGCCATTACCATTGTGCCCATGTTCCCGCACACCTTGTCCGCGCGCCCGCTGGTGATCAACAGCAGCAGTACGATTCGGCTCCGTTTTTCGGCACGTCGTAACGACCTTGAGATCAGCTGTGACAGCCAGATTGCACTGCCTATCCAGGAAGGGGAAGATGTGCTGATTCGCCGCAGCGAAAACCATCTCAATCTTATCCATCCTAAAAACTACAGTTATTTCAACACGCTGAGTTCGAAACTGGGCTGGTCAAAAAAATTGTTCTGAAAATGACCGCGCCCTCTTTACTGTATAAAAAACCAGTTTATACTGTATGAAAAACCATATGTGTTTATTCATACAGGTGACGCTATGCTGGCACAACTGACCATCAGCAATTTCGCTATCGTTCGTGAGCTCGACATTGATTTTCAACGCGGTATGACCGCCATCACCGGTGAAACCGGTGCAGGTAAATCTATTGCTATCGATGCGCTTGGGTTGTGCCTCGGCGGCCGTGCCGATGCGGATATGGTGCGTCAGGGCGCCAGTCGCGCGGACTTGTGTGCGCGCTTTCAAATCAAAGCCTCGCCGTCGGCACAGCGCTGGCTGACTGACAATCATCTGGACGACGGTAGCGAGTGCCTGCTGCGCCGTGTTATCAGCGCCGATGGTCGCTCACGCGGCTTTATCAATGGCACAGCCGTTCCCCTCTCTCAGTTGCGCGATCTGGGCCAGTTACTGATTCAGATTCACGGACAGCATGCCCATCAGTTGCTGCTCAAGTCCGATCATCAGAAGCACCTGCTGGATGCCTACGCCGGTCATGACGACTTGCTTGTTGCAATGCGTGCGTCCTACCAGACGTGGCACCAGAGCTGCCGTACGCTGGCACAGCATCAGCAGCAGGCGCAGGAGCGTGAATCCCGCCGTGAGCTGTTACAGTATCAGCTTAAAGAGCTGAACGAGTTTGCCCCGGTGGCAGGCGAGTTTGAGCAGATTGACGAAGAGTACAAACGTCTGGCCAACAGCGGCCAGCTGTTGTCGACCAGCCAGCAGGCGCTTCAGCTGTTAGCCGACAGCGATGACACCAACCTGAACAGCATGCTGTACAGCGCGCGTCAGATGCTGTCTGAACTCAGCGCGCTGGATGACAAAGTGAGCGGCGTTTATAACCTGCTGGAAGAAGCGGCGATTCAGTTGAGCGAAGCCAGTGACGAACTGCGCCACTACTGCGACAGTCTGGATCTGGACCCGAACCGCCTCTATGAGCTGGAACAGCGTATCTCCCGACAAATCGCCCTGGCCCGCAAGCATCATGTGGCGCCAGAAGGCCTGCCCGCTGTGCACCAGCAACTGCTGGATGAGGCGGAACTGCTGTCACAGCAGGAAAGCGATCAGGAAAGCCTGCAGACGTTGGTAACCGAACACTACAACGCAGCCCTCCAGTGTGCAGAGCAACTGCACGCTCAGCGCAGCCGTTATGCAACCGAGTTACAGCAGTTGATTACCCAAAGCATGCATTTGCTCTCTATGCCGCACGGTCGCTTTGCCATTGAGCTGATTTTCAACCCTGAGCAACTGACCGCCGACGGTGCCAGCCGCATTGATTTTCAGGTGACCACCAACCCCGGACAGCCATTACAGCCGCTGGGTAAAGTCGCCTCTGGGGGTGAACTGTCGCGTATCGCGCTGGCGATTCAGGTTATCACCGCTAAGAAAATGGAAACGCCGGCGATGATTTTCGACGAAGTTGATGTGGGGATTAGCGGTCCGACGGCTGCGGTAGTGGGTAAAATGTTGCGCCAGCTTGGAGAATCCACCCAGGTCATGTGCGTAACCCATCTGCCGCAGGTGGCTGGTTGTGGGCATCAGCATTTTTATGTCAGCAAGGAAACCGATGGCGAAATGACGGAAACGCACATGCAGCCTCTGGATAAGCGCGCACGCCTGCAGGAACTGGCACGCTTACTGGGCGGCAGCGAGGTCACCCGCAACACACTGGCTAACGCGAAAGAACTTTTAGCGGCCTGATATGCACTTTTTTACCACAGCGTGGTCATATGCATGCTCTGTAGAGGTTTCCAATAGCGAAAAGGTTTATTATCATCGACAGCTAATGTCGCCTGAATAATAAAGCCTGCCGCAGGCAGAGTTCAGAATTTGATGGCAGAAGAACAGCCTGTAAAAGGCGTTTCGCCCCGGAAAAGGAATGTATAGATGCGCTGTAAAACGCTGACTGCCGCGGCAGTAGTAATGTTAATGATGACCGCCGGATGTTCCACTTTAGAGCGCGTTGTTTATCGCCCCGATATAAACCAGGGTAACTATCTGGTTGCCAATGATGTTGCCAAGCTTCATAACGGTATGACACAGCAACAGGTGGCCTATACGCTGGGTACGCCAATGATGAAAGATCCCTTTGGCAGCAATGTCTGGTACTACGTGTTCCGTCAGGAGCCAGGTCACGAGAAAGTGAAACAGCAAACGCTGACGCTGACCTTTGACCGCAGCGGCGTACTGACCAACATCGACAACAAGCCAGCGCTGTCTTCGCAGGATAACTAATCGAAGACGCAAAGGTCGTTACCGACAAACGACCGGGTATCACAGAATGTAAAAAGGCGCTGATAAGCGCCTTTTTTAATGACCAGAGTTTGTACCAACTGGTTATTTTTTACTGCTCGCCGCGCGCTCCGCACGTTGACGACGAAGCTCTTTAGGATCGGCGATAAGCGGGCGATAGATCTCTACCCGATCGCCTTCCTGCACGCTGTCGCTCAGTTTTACCGGATGGCTGTAAATCCCCACCTTGTTGCTGGCCAAATCGATTTCAGGCCGCAGTTCCAGTAAGCCTGATTTGCGGATAGCCTGCTCAACCGTGCTGCCCTCTTCCAGTTTTACATAGTGCTGATACTGTTTTTCGGGCAGGGCGTACACCACCTCGACAGAGATATCAGGCACTGTAAACCTCTTTGGCGCGCTGGGTGAATGCCTGCACCATGCTATTAGCCAGTTCTTTAAAGATTCGGCCAAATGCCATCTCAACCAGCATGTTGGTGAATTCAAACTCCAGGCTTAGCTCAACCTTGCAGGCATCCTCCCCAAGATCGATAAAGCGCCAGCCACCGGTGAGTTTACGGAACGGCCCATCGACCAGTTGCATATGAATGCTCTGGTTGTCAGTCAGCGTATTTCGGGTGGTAAATGTTTTGCTGATGCCCGCTTTCGACACGTCGACTGAAGCCGTCATTTGGTTTTCTGAGGCATCCAGTACGCGGCTTCCGGTGCAGCCCGGCAGGAATTGCGGGTAAGCATCCACATCATTTACAAGTTGGTACATTTGTCCGGCGCTAAAGGGGACCAGCGCCGAACGACTAATCTGAGCCATAATGGTTCCTGTTCGTCACAAAACCGCTAAATAATAGCATTTTCAGCGATTAAACAAAAATTCCTCATTGTCATGGTGTGCTAGAATAGCCTGTTTCCTGCTGCCCCGCTGGACTGGGGATGCGATAACCGACCAAGTGATGTAAAATACGCGGCATTATGACAAAGAAAAAAACACACAAATCCGGTTCTGCCACCATTGCCATGAACAAGCGCGCTCGCCATGAATACTTCATTGAAGAAGAATTCGAAGCTGGCCTGTCGCTACAGGGATGGGAAGTTAAATCACTCCGTGCAGGTAAAGCTAACATCAGCGACAGCTATATTCTGCTGCGCGACGGTGAAGCGTATCTGTTCGGTTCCACTTTTCAGCCGCTGGCGGTGGCCTCATCGCACGTGGTCTGCGATCCCACCCGCAGCCGTAAACTGCTGTTAAAGCAGCGTGAGCTGGACTCACTCTACGGTCGTGTCAACCGCGAAGGCTATACCGTAGTTGCGCTGTCGCTCTACTGGAAAAACGCCTGGTGTAAGTTAAAGATTGGCGTTGCACGCGGTAAGAAAGAGCACGACAAGCGCAACGACATCAAAGATCGCGAATGGCAAATGGATAAAGCACGCATTATGAAGAATGCCAATCGTTAAACACTGGAATTCGATACGCTTTTTTGCTAGTATTTGAAGTTCTGGGGCTGATTCTGGATTCGACGGGATTGTGAAGCCTTAGGAGCATGCCGAGGGGCGGTTGGCCTCGTAAAAAGCCGCAAAAAAATAGTCGCAAACGACGAAAACTACGCACTAGCAGCTTAATAACCTGCTTAGAGCCCTCTCTCCCTAGCCTCCGCTCTTAGGACGGGGATCAAGAGAGGTCAAACCCAAAAGAGATCGCGCGGATGCCTTGCCTGGGGTTGAAGCGTTAAACTGAATCAGGCTAGTCTGTCAGTGGCGTGTCTGTCCGCAGCTGACCGGCGAATGTAAAGACTGTACTAAGCATGTAGTGCCGACGGTGTAGTAATTTCGGACGCGGGTTCAACTCCCGCCAGCTCCACCACACAATGATCCGGATACGTCCGGTGAAATCCTGAAAGCCCGCACGGCACAAGCCCTGCGGGCTTTTTTGTGTCTGCAATCGTCCGAGTAAATCCAGCCAAATCCAGTGATTATTGGTATACGAATTGGTATACGGTAGAATGTATGCCAATAACGTATACCAATTAACGCAGGAAACACAGGCATGGCAAGGACTACACGCCCGTTGACTAATACAGAAGTGCTACGTGCTAAAGCAATAGAGAAAGATCTGACACTGCACGATGGCGATGGACTTTTCCTCATAGTAAAAACCAGCGGCAAAAAGCTATGGCGCTTTCGCTATCAGCGCCCAAACACAAGGCAACGAACGATGATTGGTTTAGGTGCTTTCCCTGCACTTTCTCTCGCAAATGCACGAGGTTTAAGAGCTGATTATCTCGCATTACTTGCCAATGATATCGATCCGCAAGTTCGAGCCGAAGCTGCTGTTGAACAGCAAAAGATTGAGCTTGATAGTATTTTTTCAACAGTGGCAGCCAACTGGTTTCAACTTAAAAGCAAGAGCGTCACAAATGACTATGCTAAAGACATATGGCGCTCCTTAGAAAAGGACGTTTTTCCATTAGTTGGTAATATTCCGGTTCAAAAAATTAAAGCAAGAACACTTGTTGAGACTTTAGAACCAATCAAAGCTCGCGGGGCACTTGAAACCGTTCGTCGTCTGGTACAGCGTATTAATGAAATAATGATTTATGCAGTCAATACAGGATTAATTGATGCCAATCCTGCGTCAGGGGTGGGTAAGGCTTTTGAGAAACCAAAAAAGCAGAATATGCCTACACTGCGGCCAGAAGAGTTACCAAATTTAATGAACTCTTTGGAAAAATCCAACTTATCTATTTCAACCAAATGCCTTATTTTGTGGCAACTACTTATCCTCGTAAGACCATCGGAAGCTTCTGGTACACGCTGGGAAGAAATAGATATGAATAATCATTTATGGATAATTCCAGCACATCGCATGAAAGCTAAGAGAGAACACGTTGTTCCCCTATCATTTCAAGCATTAGAAATTCTTAACACCATGAAACCTATTAGCTCACATCGTGAACATGTTTTCCCTAGCCGAAACGATCCTAAATTGGCTATGAACAGCCAGACAGCTAACGCGGCATTAAAAAGGATTGGATATAATGGAAAACTAGTAGCCCATGGCTTAAGATCTATAGCTAGTACAGCTATGAATGAAGAGAATTTTAACGCTGACGTTATTGAAAGCGCATTGGCACATAGTGATAAAAATGAGGTAAGAAAGGCATACAACCGCTCCACTTACATTGCTAAAAGGAAAGAACTTATGAAGTGGTGGGGTGAGTTTGTCTATAAATAAAAAGAGGCCATGAAGGCCTCTTTGTTTATGCTAAAAAGTTATTTATAAGTAATTCAGGGTATTGCACTTCTTTATTAATAGCTCTTTTTGACCAACTCTCAGACAATGCTGTTGAAATGTTTTTTTCAGAAAGGGTGCTGAATTCATTAGCAGATTCCTTAGCAACTCTCTCATTCTCATCTTTACCTACCTCATATAAACATGCAGAAAATATTCTTTGAAGTAGGATCACTCCTGTATGACCTCGACTTATTCTACAGTTAGTTACACTATCTGTTTTACGCATAGCATTGGAATAATTACTTATCAGATTAAACAAACATTCGTTCAAGTGATTACGTTCACAAGAGGATTCCGCATAGTTTTTAATATATAACTGATCAGCATTAAAATAAAAATCTTTCCATTTGATAACTGAAAGAGGGTAAGTTGACTTATCCATATCTTTAGCAGCCATAGTAACTGAAGCTATAATTTGGAAAGATGCATCAAGTGACAATTTAAACTTTTCAATTGCGTTTGATTTATACTCGGAAAAACAGAGATACCTAAAAGCGTCAATCAAAACATCAATCGAAAAAAAATAATTTTCCAGTGAGTGGCCCAAGGTCCAAAACATTGACTTCTCATTATAGTGCTGGGGCAATCTATCATATACCTGATCATTTACATCAACAACGAATTCTCTAAACTCTCTATCACACAAGAAATATATGTTATCTCTGCCTTGAACTCGAGAGTTAACATGTTCAATTTTAGCTCTATTATTCTTAGAAGTTTGTTGATCAACACCACGTAAATCGCTAGCTGTATCTATTTTTATTTTATTTGGCACTCCAATTTCATTTAGTAAGTTTGTTAAGTGAATCCGATCACTACGGCCTTCAACCAACAGTCTTTTTTTGGTACTCATGTTGATGAGGGTTATGTACGAATCAAGGGAGTAACTACACTCTTTCATATAGATTCATCCTCATCAAAATCCGTATCCTCAATTTGCTTACGTGAAGATACAAATTCAGGTTCTATCGATATCATACAATCTTCATAACCTGTAGCTATCGATGGAGAATGAGTACACACTATGATTTGTTGGCCACTTAGCTGAGATAACATTTTCTCTAATAATTCTTCCTGCCAATCAATATGTAATGATATTTCAGGTTCGTCTATGAGAACTAGAGCATCATTATTCATTTTTGAAGCAGCGTATAACATTGTTAACAACTGTCTTTCACCTGAAGACATTACACGAATACTACTCCATGTATCATCTGGAAACTTCAACCCTATTCTAGGATTACGCTTTTCCATATCATAGAGATAATCAATTTCTTTATCTTCAAGAAACGAATTAACAGAGCTAAAATACCTATCAATTTCTGCAAAAGATTGCTTCTGATAAAGTTGTCTTTCCTTTAAAGCATCTCGGTAGACAGCTAACGCTCCAGCAACAGAGCTCTCCATTTCTCCTCTATAGTTATTATAAATAACATTTCTTATTTCATCATATATTTTTGAATATTCCTCATAATAGTTTATTTTCACGGAACTATCCTGTGAAGTGGTCAGTCCTTCGATTTCACTCAATAGCTGTTGAGGTGCAACACCATTAACAGTGTCTCTATTGATTAACGCAGTGAAGACTTTAACAAAAGACTCTGAAAATATTGTACTCTCGTACCTAGCAATGCCAATCTGAGCGCGTCTAATTTCTTCTCTTATTCTATCTTCAATTTCAAATGGTGAAGGGTAATTAATATTTGGCAAGAAACGACCAAACAACTCTCTAGCAAATTTATTTATTTTTATAGAGTTGTAAGACATTTTATAATTTCTTCGTTCATATCCATCTGGTGCGTAGTTACCCCATGCCTCCAACATTGTTCGAAAAGCAGGAAAATAAGATGAAGGTACGGTATTAAGCTCATTCACCTTTACAAATTGATTGATAGCTATAATCAAAGCAGGTTTTACATCATTAGGATATCTTTCTTCATCCAATTCCCGCAATGCGGAAAGAGCATTTGACACAGTAAAAGTGATACCATCCCCTGTTGATAATGCAACTACAATATTAGTATCATTTTCTGATTTCTGCCTAGTTATATTTATTATTAACCCATTACTAAAAGAAGCAATAACCTCATCAAAAACAAGGTGAGCAAACCTAATGAAATCACCATTAACAATATTCGCAATAATATGAATTAGGGTCGACTTCCCCGCTCCATTTTTGCCATGAATTACGTTAAGACCACTCGTAAAATCTACAGATAAATTATACCTGTTATGAATTTTATATAATTCTATTTTTTGCAAATGATTATTATTCATTTAAATCTCCTTTTTATGGTCAACGTAACTTAACTGTAACTTTATCGGCCAAACGCTTAAAAACCTTAACCTTTGCTTATCATTCACCTTTTCACAATGAAGTAAAGGGACAATGATGATTTCATTAAATTCTGTTCACTATATATCCTCAGCGCGCGCTCGTAGCCACGCCACGCCTGCGCACTTCATGTAGCGGTTTTCATGCACCTGCATGAGTGGCTCTGGGCCGCGCCGCTGCTGGCCTTTGCTGCCATGTCTGGATGCCTGAGACTCATGCGTTTTCATGCAGCATAGACATGCACTCGCACAGCAGACGTAAAAAAGCCCGGCAGGTGCCGGGCTGAGGGGGTTTTTACTTCTGGCCGGGGAACCGTTGACGCTTACGCCGGTCAGTTCCGGCAGCCTTGAAGGGGTACGGGCCTGCAAGGCTGATAACATCATCACGGAACATCAGCGGCAGCTTTTTATTCGTCCAGCTCAGCATCAGATTCATAATATATCCACGGTAGAGCGTGTCTGCATCGTTCGCCCCTTCAAGTACACCCGGCGCATGGGGTGAGCCATCGCGTTCAAACTGGCTGTACTTCATTCTCAGCAGGCTGGTCAGCTCAATGGCGTGGAAGAGAAAGAATTCATCAATGAGCGCATCAATGCGCTCGTCCATGATTCGCTCATGGCAGGTGATATAAGCTTGAGCCTTTTGCCCGGTCACGTCCGCCAGCCCCGGCAGCTGCTTTTCCCTCTGGGTAATCAGTCCGGCCAGCTCGGTCGCCGTTTCCTGCTGCTCCAGGTACTCCGCACGCAGCGCCTTAATCTCCGGCGTGACGGTGCCGCCGTTCTGCTCCAGCAGCTCACGGAAGCGCGCCCGGTTGTCCTGACCTGCCTGCTCCGTCTGCGCCTGGCTCTGGCGCAGCGCCTCAACGCTCTCCGTGGCGGCGGCTTCGGCCTTTCTGGCCTCCACCCAGGCCATCATTTTTTCCTGGAGTTGCTGAATGCGGGGCTGCCAGCCAGCCGGAAGGCTTTTCGCCAGCGCGGCGGTCTGTTCTGCTAACTCAGCTTCGGGCAGCTTCATGAGCCAGCCCGCATCCTTAAGCGGCTTCTGACTTCGTGGCAAAAGCTCGCCCACATACTGGCCGGTTGCCTTAATCTCTTCGTCGGTCATCTGCTTCTGTGTCATGTCTTTTCCTCTCTGTCAGGGCTGTGCGTGGCGGTCTTTACGGGTGCAGGCGGAGCCGTAGCGGCCCAGCGTCTGCGGCTGGCGCACCGGCGCATCACTTTCCGGCTCCGGCTCTGCCGCCACGGGCTTATGGGGCTTCATGATGATTTTCTCGACGCTCTCCAGCGCGGTGAACGTGCAGGAGCAGTCGAGGTTCTGGCACTGATACCAGGTGCGCTTGACGGACGGAGCCTCGTAGGCGCTGGTGCGGGTGTGGGCCACCTGACCGCATTCGGGACATTTCAGGGCCATCAGCGGCTTTCCTTCTGTTTTGACTCCAGGCGGATTCTGGCCTTGTGACGGGCGGCCGGTGACAGGGTGCGGCCAGCGTCAACCCTGACGGTGGCGTCGGGGTTGACGCCGCCATACAGCCATCACCAATGCGTTCAGGACAATGTCCTTTATCACCCGGGATTGCATTAACCAGCCGATTACCTTAGGTGAGAACAGATCAACCACCACGGCAAGATACAACCAGCCTTAGTGGGTCCTGATGTAGGTTATGGTTCGACAATATTGAGATCCAGACACAGGCCACCGATGCCAAAGGCATTGCACAGGAAATCCCCGGTAATCTGAAAGATGCCGCATGACATTTTGACTATGGGCTAAGAGCATAGAGCGTCCGCTATCCCTGCCCGGAATCTGTAAAAAATTACGGGCAGGGGTTGTACAACGTTTACACTCTGACCTTCCAACGCGTACTATTCGCTGTGAAGCCCTCTACGGACGACAACACAAGGAATGTATCACGATGGCCGCACTACATTTTCCCTGTACCATATTCACTACCCAAAATCGTATGGACGACTACAGCGCTAAAGATATGTGCTGTGGGGATTTATCTGAATCACAGTTAAAATCTGAATACCGACTGGTGGATGTTTCAACCAGGGTCAATCCTTATACACTGACGAAAATTACCCCGTTTAATCAGCCACAGTCTATGTTTTACGGCTCCCGTGGAGAAGGGGAGAAAATTACCCGTCAACAGTGTACCGCCATGATGTTTGATGAGTTCCGCGATTTATCGCGCCTGTTCTCGATTTATGGCCCATACAAACACCTGATCGAAAAGATGATCACCCATATGCAGTACGATAATGGCAAACCGTTCACCAATATTCACCTGGACGGTGCTTTGAGGGAGCAAATTCTCAAAGATAATTCGACAGAGAACAGTACGCGCTTGCGGTTAGAGAAAACATTTAATACGTATATTGACTGGGATAATAAAAATTATCCCATAAAAAATAAAGATGAGCTGCGTAAAGCAATAACATTCGGAAAACTCCCCAAATTCGACCGGTTTCAGGATAATTATAACGGCATGGGAATTACTGTACATGATACCTGGGCAACGCATATCACTATAAAATCGCTTCAGGTTGATAATGACCGTTACCGGGCGGTAGTGCATTACAAAGTCCAGGATCATTTTGGCCTTGATGTTGACGATATTTTAAAATTCCAGTTCAACCAGTTCCGTTTTTTTCGTATCTGGTTTGTGTTACAGCGATACAACCAGTTTGGTTTCAAGCCATTCATGACAAATATTGAAGCCAAAATTGAAATCACCGGGGGACGAAATGAAAGCTAACCTCAAAAAAATTATACTTGCATTATCGTTCTTCGTTAGCTTGCTACTAGCATGTGTACTCTGGCTGTCGCTGCGAACGGTAGAAATTGTTGCCGTTCATAAAGACGGTAACTATAGCTCAGTTTTAGTAAAAAACTTCCCGATTACGGACAAGGGAAAAATCGACTGGTGGCTGGAAAACAAGGATATGCTCAAAAAAGAATATGATGTTCCCGCCCCAGATAATGATGGCTTTTTCGAAGTCATTTTTTGGAATTTCGACAAGGGTTATAAAGAAACCGATGGCTATGACAATTTATGTTTCAGCGATATGAAGCCGCCGATGAATTGCATAGAGAAAGATAAGGTTTTCACTGTATGGAATGACAGGAGTAAACATATATTTTTTGGCGTTCATGATGGATTCTATCGTACAAAGGAAAATGGTGAAATGGTGAAAATTAAAGATGAATAAATTCGCGCTCCTCGCGTAGGGACAGCAATAACATTATGCTACATTGGGTAACAGTGAATAATTGAATGGTTAGAATAAATTAATTTCTAATCTTCTAGCATTTACATCTCCTTTGAATGAAAAATAATTTCACTGTTATCCACCGAGCTACATGAGTTATGATCGGTGTAAAAAACGATTTTGGTGACCATATGAACATCTTTGAATTTGAAAAAAAACTTGCTGAGAACGGTTTCAATGCAAAAGATATTTCTGCTTTAAGAATGCAAGCCGAAAAAAGTGGAATTACTTATCCAGCTTTGCTCAAAGAGCTTAGTATTCGTTTTGTTGCTGCCTCAATACTTGTAATCATCCTCGCTATTGTATGGATATACACGCTCGTATATAAAGATAGCCTCGCAATCACCTCTTACTCGATAACAATGCTAATTACAGCCCCAATTTTCTATATTTTTACCCCAATGAGGTTAGGCTACAGAGCATTTCGATATTCGAGAAAAAAGTAATTTATTTTCTATTATCGTATATAGATTTAAGAGAAGAATAGTCATTATACATTTCCACTCCGGATTCAAAACGGCTCATATCTCTGATATCGTTAACGAAATCGGAGTTTATTTAGTAAAAATATGAAATGTTTCAGGTTTTCTTATCAAACTAAACATGCCATAGGCAGAAAGAACAAGATCCATACTTCTGTAAGCAATTTCACCTCTTTTTTGGTCAAAGCCAAAGAATAAAGAGCTGTGGTCAATGCCTGCGTTAAAGGCCGTGAGAGCGAATGCAACGAACAACGCTCAAATAATATGGTAAGTTTGGTGCGTCGACCCTGGCTGGTGTAGGAGTTGGTTCAGTGGCCGGATTGGGATTATGCGCAGCAATAGGGATCGCCAAAGCAGGAACAGGAGCGGTAGTATGTGCAGCAGTTGGCTCAATCGCTGCGGGTTATGTCGGTGCCAAAGCGAGCGACTCTATAATGGATACTATCTATGAATACATGGGAATTTAAAGAATGAAGTCGGCCATAATGGTTTTAATTATGCTTCCTATGGTTTGCTTAGTGGTAAGCGTGCTTTTGTATCTAAGTAACAGATCCCGCTACCACAAATTGATTTCTGACTTTCAACAAAAGTATATGCTGCCTACCCCTTACTTATTGCATTGTAATATGGGTTACTTAGGTTCGCCACTAATGCTCTATTTTTTTATGCGATTAAAACAAAACAAAAAAATCTTCTTTTTAGACCCAAAAAGCCAGGCCTATGATTTTGCAAGTAACAGTCAACATAGCGCAGAGATAAATAGCCTCAAACCGTTATATTTTACTTTTTTATTGGGCCTTTTTTGTTGTTTTTTACTTGCAGTTATCGCTATTCTAATCAAAATTAAAATAATTTAATGATGTAAATAAACACCTGTTAACAGCCAATTTCCCTTTACCATTAAGATAATTGATACTGAAACCGTTAAAAAATAGCCATTAACGGTGCTGGCATAGCAGGTGGTGCAGCTGGAAGTGCTTTAGCAGGTTTGGTATGCGGACCCGGAGCCCCCGTTTGTGTTTTGATTGGTGGATTTGTTGGTGGTGCACTTGCCGCCTTTGAAATGGGACGTTTTTGGGGATAGTCATGGAACAAACTCTCTCGGTAAAGCTTGTTGAGAAAAGTAAAGCGACTGATTTTCACCAGGCCGTTTCTGAAGTAGTGATCGATAACAAACCGACGGGTATCACTATAAAAGTACAGGTACTCGAAGCCTCAGTTAAAGTCGACAATGACAGGTATATTCTTTTCACAACGGATGATGTGATCTTTGAGGAGTTTCTTACGGTTACTCTCATCAGCCTGAGCCAGGGGATTATTGAAAATCTTCAGGTTGGCAACGAGTATTCGTCAGGCTCTTTCGAGGCGCTGTCTGTCAATCACAAAGCCATTGAGTTCAATTTTATTGGCGGGTCTGTCTGGAATATCACAGTGAACGACACCCCAAAGCTCCGTGTTCCATTCTTTTCCGATCCGCGTGGTGTAAAACGATCTTCAGGTCTGAAAGCAGGTCTGAAAGCAGGTCTGAAAGCATATCTGACTATAGATGCAAAGCCATCGCCCTCCCCGACATAAAAAATCCTTTAACAAAAGCAATTGGTATACGTTTAGGTATACCAATAATTTTCATTTAAATTCCTAAAGATAAAAAAACCATTCAGATTCCGCCAGCACTGAAAGCCCGCAAGGTGAAAGCTTTGCGGGTTTTTTGTGAGCATGATTCATGCCAGAGATCTCAGGGGTGATTCACTAAACCTGCTATCCTCGGCTGCCAAACAACGCAAAGAAGTCTGAATTCTGTGATAACGCAGTAAAGGTAGCGCCCCCATTTTGATAGCGTAGGGAAATTTGGGTGCCCTCAGCTAGATTACCCAAATGGACATACCCATTTATCAGCCGGGAATCTCCATTAATCTGCGCTAGTGGAGTGGCGGGATGATTAATTACATACAGTGTCGAATTTGCATGACCGCTACCTACATCCCACTGTACATAAAGACAAGCATTCTTAAGCCCACCCTTTGGTACAGTGAACAATCCTGTCGAAGGAACATAGTTGTTAATAAACATTCCGTTGTCTCCAGTAGCGCTGGCATCGACGCTCTGGAAATGAAGATCTGTCTGATTGCTGCTCCCAATTATTGTCTGTCCAGCCAGGTTTGTTGCCTGTCCTACACAACGATAAGAAAATAATGGAACGCATGAGCCAGTGTACTTCTGGAATCCTTTTGGAAAGTTACCGTCAAATGCACCATCGCTCAACTTACAAACGGGATAGGCATTGTTAGAAGCAATTAACATGGCGGTAGTTTTGGCACCCATTCGGTGGAATTTATTGCTAGAATCCACCCTGACCGTACCCGTAAAGTTATCCGCAATTTGAATATTAACGCCAGTGAAACTTGCATAGCCATGACAGTTACTCAATACAAACGCTCCAGAACCTTCTGATGGCGTTGCAACGTTTTTAGGGTTATAGGCAATAAACCATAAACCTGCGCATTCAATAGCAGAGCCATTGATATACACACCACCGTACGCATGTTCATAAAGTGGAGAATCAATTGGGAATGATTGGAAAGCCTGGCTGAGACTGTCTGTTGTCTGAATAACTTCCCCACCGTTGATATGGAGAATACCCCCATACAGGGTGGCAATGCCTTTTACGTTATTCCCTATAGAATCATCTCCATTACCCAACATCTGGTAATGATTAAACTCTATGACCGTTTGCGAGCCATATAGCTCTACAACTCTACGACAATTGAATGTATAGCCGCCATGTACAACCATCTCGGAACATAACGCATCAGGATAGGCTTCATCTCCAAATCGAAACGCTATAGGGAAGTTAGTCATGGTAAGACCAAAGCTGTTTAAAGATGTTCCTGATGAATTGTCGCCAAATACTTTTAATCCATATGAGAAATTACCCGCATTATTAATCGATAGTCCTGTATCCCATACAATATTACGACAATTTTTCATTGTCACCGCAGCGATAGCTGTACCTTCGACAATTAATCCTCCGCCCCCCGTCACTTTATAATCTGTATGCCCATCCAGTGCAATCGGATTGACATCATAAAAGCGTGAATAAATCACTGGAGCCTTTGAAAGATTAGCCGCATTGTGTGCAGATATAAGGGAGGCCGTACGTGTAGCAATATCCTCAGTCGAATTATAATTATGTGGTTCCAACTCAGGATGAATGCCTAAAGAAAATAATGCATTAACCTGTGAAAGATAAAGGGCCAGATTACTTCCATATTGCGTCCCTACTAATGAGGCTCCCGTACTTAATGCGAGCTGATTTAATACATCAACAGCACTTCCACTTGCAGGGGCCCTGGTGACAGGAAGCCCTGAATCAATATCGAAACTCAGTATCTTCCCTTTTCTGTTCGCAGCAGCATCCAGAGGGGGAATAGTTCCCTCCCCTACAGGTAAACGTAATGCACTTTCATCAGTAATAGTAGCTCCATTTATTTTCACATTAAGAATGGAATTGCCATTCATATCGAGATCACTTTTCATCACAGCTTCATCAGCAACACCTGTTGGAGATCTTGAAAGAAGTTCCTTGTTAATACAAGACTCTAATCTTTGAAAATTTTCATTAATTTCAGACAGATTATCACCTGAATCAATATGATCTAATTTAATCGACATTTCGCACCCTTAATTTATGAGTAATAAAAAACCAATAACCATCACCACTTAATAATATTGGAAGAAGATCATTTTAATGCATTAAAACGCCAAGCTTTCTTGGTTAAAATTAAACGTTTCTCGCTAAAAACCCACCAAGTTAAAATTTTATTCTCCGCCTGAAATTTAGAAAGCGGGGATGGCATTGACTGACCTTAACCCTCACACATTCACATATAATGACGTTACCACCTATTCACTTTCGCTTGTTCATTGCTATGTAAGCATTGTTTCTATGTCTGTATCATGATGTATACATAATGGTAATAAGTTGATAATCGGGATTAGATAACTCATACTGCCAACAACGGTCAGGTCTGATTGCATCAAAGATTCTGACTATGCGTCATTCTAAGTCTTGCATAAGAGATACAGCGGGCTAAAGATTCCCATAATAACAAATACCTGATAGCGGATTTTCAGGCCTCCACCTTGGAAACAATATCTACTCGAAGAAAATGGATGATCTGATAGGTGTGCCTGCGGCACGGCCATATCACTCGGGCGTTACAGCTACTGTACTCACCTTATAAAAAATATATATAAATCAAAAATTAGAAGTAACTCTCTGCTAATTCCCCCGTGTCTGAGTTACCAATGGATGAGACTCAACACTCATTAAGTCTCATCTGCTCTCCTCCTGAAACTAACACCAGAATCAACTATGCGTTAACCCACCCACAACCTCTCCAAAACCCCCTCCTCATCCTTCCCCTTGACAACCTCCCCCTCTATGCCTTAAAAAGGAAACGATCATTTCCTAATTGGAGGTTAGCCATGAAACCATCTTCCCATACCGGTAGTGCGCAATCCTCTGCGGGGCGACCACGCGCTTTCAACGAAGAACAATTTCTGGACGGGGCCATTAGCCTTTTCCGCGATCGTGGCTTTAGTGGCGTCAGCATCAGTGACATCACCGCGGCCACCAACCTCAGTACCGGTAGCGTTTACAAGGCGTATAAAGACAAACAGGGTGTTTTTGCCATGGCGCTTGAGCGCTATGTGTTTCTTCGCGAAGAACAGATAAAAACCCGGCTGGAAAAGGCGGCAACGAGTAAAGACAAGCTTGCGGAACTGCTGCGGGACTATGTTGAGCTCAGTCAGGGAAAAGACGGCAAGCTGGGCTGCATGGTGGTGGCCGGTGTCACCAGCTTCGACCAGCTTGGCGCTGCGGCCAGTAGCCTGGAGAAACAGCTAGCAAAGCGACGCAGCAACATTGCGGAATTGATTAAAAGCGGAAAACAGGACGGTTCCATTGCCGCGACTACCAACGAAACCGCCGCTGCCGAGGTCATTCTGGCTTTACTTCAGGGAATGCGCGTCATCGGTAAGGCCTCAACCCTCACACAGGATACTGAGCGTTTTGTGGCTCAGGCGCTGAAGGTACTGGAATAAGCCATGATTATTTACATCGTTATTGCCGTTCTCGCCGGGGCGATGCTGCCGTTGCAGGCGGTCTTCAATGCTCGCCTGGGCTATGCGCTGGGTTCACCGCTTTGGGCGGCGGCGGTATCGGCACTGGTTTCGGCACTCGTTCTTTTTATACTCGGGGCTATCACAACCGGAACCTTCCCGCGCACCTCATCCCTGCAGTCTCTGCCTTTATGGGCGTGGTTAGGCGGTATTTGCGGTGTGATGACGCTGGCTGGCGTCACGGTCAGTCTACCGCGTCTGGGTGCCGCCGCGATGGTCGCCCTGGTCATCGCCGGGCAGGTGGTGTTTTCTCTGGTGATTGATCGTTTCGGTCTGTTCGGTGTTCCCCCTCATCCCATTACAGTACAACGTGCCATGGCAGCAGTTCTGCTGTTAACCGGTACTGTACTTTTACTACAGGAATAGATTATGTCTGCTTTTATGCTCCCCGCTGCACCCGATGGTTTTAGTCACCACTTTGCGCGTGTAAATGGTCTGCGCTTTCATTATGTGACAGGCGGCCGTGAGGATGGCTTTCCCCTGGTATTACTGGCAGGTTTCCCCGAAAGCTGGTTTGCATGGCGAAATGTCATGCGCCCCCTGGCTGATAAATACCGAATCATTGCCGTTGATTTGCCGGGACAGGGGGATACAGATAAGCCGCTTTCCGGTTACGACACTCAAACGGTTGCCACGCGACTGCATGCTTTTGTCGATTCACTTGATTTAGGATCGTACTTTCTTGCCGCGCATGACGTCGGTGCCTGGGTCGCCTTTACCTATGCAATGTTATATGGCGATGAAATACGTGCGCTGACCCTGATGGATGCCGGTATCCCGGGAATATCCCTGCCGGATAAACTGCCGTCGGCCTCCGACAAATCCTGGAAAACATGGCATTTTGCCTTCCATGCAGTGGCTGATCTTCCTGAAGCCTTGCTGGCAGGACGTGAGCGCATTTATCTGGAATGGTTTTTCCGCGAGAAAGCCGCTGATCACAGCTGTTATGGCGAGACTGAACTGACCGAATATGAGCGGTTGCTTAAAACACCGGGGGGTTTACGCGCCGGGCTGGCATTTTACAGGGCGCTGTCTCAATCCGCTGCACAAAATGCAGAACTGGTCAGGCTGGGGCGGTTGGCCATGCCGGTACTGGGACTGTCCGCCGACCAGGGCTCCATTCCTGATATGGCTGCCACGTTGAAAGCCTACGGCGATGATGTACAGGGTCAGCGTCTCTCGGATTGCGGACATTTCCAGCCCGAGGAGCAACCCGAAGCCACGGCCCATGCGCTAGCCGCGTTTTTTGGTCAGTACGCACATTAAAATCCGTTGATTAGTCTGGCAACGGTATAAATTAATCAGAACGCTAATTTATTGTGCGAAGCCGTCATAGAACTTTTGAAATAGCGTTTTGTAGGAGGATGAAGCAAACGGGTTCGGTGACTCTGCGTGAAAAAAACAAAGCCACGCATGTTAAGCAGGCAATTTCTTAATTTTTTATCGGGAATAAACCGACAGGTATGTAAATTAACGGACAAATATCGGACGCCGCGGTAAAGGTCGATAACGCCAGATATCTACTGTTCACGACAGACGATATTCTCTTTAACTGTAACGCTAATCAGCTTGAGCAAAGGGAATATTGAAAGCCTGCAAACTGGCAATACGTCTTCATCAGGTTTTTTTCGAACCGCTGTCGGTAAATGACGAAACCATAACATTCAGTTTCATTAGCTGTTCTGTGTGGAAAATAAAAGTGAATGACGCCCCAAACTCCGCGTTCCTTTCCTTCGCGAACAAGGTGGCGTCAAACGCGTTTTGGGCTTAAAGGCATATTTAAAAAAGACGATAAGCCCTCGTCCACCTGATAACCACCTTCGTGGCGGTTAGGGATATATGACCAGAGATCCCCATCATTTCAGCCTGTCGCACCCTGTATTGTCATGAAACCATGACAAATCTGAATGACACGCCGTCCGCCCAATGCCGGAACCAAACCGGACAAGGCCAAGTTATGTTTTAAACATTCCTGTAAAGTTGATGATGAGTTAACTATTCAATAAAAAATCGTTACTCACTCTTAAAAGCTGATGGATTATAAAGAAGAGAATATTTAATCTTTGCAAGTTACTTATAGGCACCTTATTATTTATTCTCACCGTTAACTCAATGTTAAATTCTGAAAATTACAAGTAAAAATCATTTCAATTAAATCAGTTAACGCCAAACTCTCGCGAGCGATTCGTGGTGCCGCCCTCTCATCCCGATCGCCTTTATCCGTTAAAAAAACTATTCAGTTTCCGGACGGATTTATTTTTTCGACAATTGATAATGATTCTTGAGTTGATTCCCATTTGCATATGGAATTATGATTTCTTTCGAGTGTGGCTTCCTCAACTGGATGACAATCGTTAAAGGATTAATCGTTATGCTGCCGTTAAAAAAAATCACCCGTCATATTACTACGAGTTTATTCATTCCCGCCTTTGGTATGGTTTCCCCCGCGCTGGCTGAGCCTGATATTAACGACGACAATGAAGATGTGATGGTGGTAACGGCATCGGCAATTGAACAACGGCTCAAAGATGCACCCGCATCCATCTCTGTCATCACCGCAGAACAGCTGGAAAGAGACATCGGTAAATCGGCCACGGATTTGGCGGATATTCTCGAACGTGTCGCAGGCGTAACAAAAGCGATTGGTACAGACGTGAGTTCCGGTATTCAACTGCGCGGGATGCCAGCGGCATATACGCTGTTGTTGGTGGATGGCAAACGCATAGGCTCAAGTAACGGCATCAAAAGCACACAGCAAAACTATTTCGACGACATTAACTGGATTCCAACCGAATCCATTGAACGTATTGAAGTGGTCAGAGGGCCAATGTCCGCGCTCTATGGTTCAGATGCGATGGGCGGTGTGGTGAATATTATCACCAAAAAAAATAATGATGCCTGGCACGGAGCATTAACGGCAGGCACCCGTCGGCCGCAAGATGGTAACCGGGGAAACACTCAGACCTGGACAGGCAGCATCGGCGGCCCGCTGGGCAATGGATTTGATTTGCGCGTTAACGGTTCGTGGAATAAGCGCGAAGCGGATAAAAGCGAGACCAACGCATTGCGCTGGGGAAGCGGCCAGGAAGGACGCAAAAATGAAAATTACGGCGCAGAACTCGGCTGGGATATTACCCCTAATCACCGCCTGTCCGTATCCACTCAGCAGGGAACCGAAAAAGGGATTCCCGGCGAGTCCAGTGACGGCAGTGAAATTGCGCTGCGTGGCGTGGATAAACTTGAACGTGAAAATTATGCGTTGGATTATCGCGGTATTTTTGACTTTGGCACGGTGAAGCTGAACGCCTATCAAAATAAGTTCAAAAACTGGGTATCCGATATCCCGGTGATTTCTGGCGCTACGGTAACGGGCAGCCAGGATGTCGCGCTATGGAATAAAGAAAGCATCGTGGAAGGCGATATTAACCTGCCTTTTGAGTTCGGCTTACCGCACAACCTGACATTCGGCGCACAGTGGAAAAAAGAAGAGCTGAACAATCCTCGTTCTATCGGCGTGGTGGCGGACGCCTCCAGCACCTACGGCAAACACAGCGGTGAAGCCAAAAGCACCGGCCTGTTCGTCGAAGACCAGATCGACCTGCTGGAGGATGTTTCACTGACTCTGGGCCTGCGCAGAGATAATACCGATTACGGTAACAGAACAACGCCGCGCGCCTATCTGGTCTGGCAAGCCACGGACGCGTGGACATTAAAAGGCGGATATTCAGAAGGTTTTAAAGCACCCAGCGTGCGCCAGGCAAGCAAAGGCTTTATTGAATCCTCAAAAGGCGCGGGATGTAACGGCTATGCCGATTACAACGGCGGGGGTTGTTACACGATGGGCAGCGACCAACTCAAGCCTGAAACGTCACAAAACTGGGAAGTTGGCGCAATCTTCGATTACGAGGGATGGAGCGCAGGACTGACTTTCTTTGACAGCCGATTCAAAGACAAAATTGCCGCGGCACCTGTTGGCTATATTCCGGGCGATACCTCCGGCCGCTACTGGCTTGAACGCGTCAATCTTGACACTGCGCGAACCCAGGGACTGGAGGGCAATTTAACCCTTCCTTTGATATCAGAAGAAAAAGGGCCCTGGATGAAGCGTCTGTCACTGAATAACACGCTCACGCGAATGATTAAAGCCGAAGATTCTCTGGGCGTGATGTTAGTGACAACGCCAAAACTCTCCACCTGGTCTTCTCTTGACTGGCAGGTTAATGACGACATAAGCCTTTCATTTACCGCAAAATACTATGGAAAAATGCTGGGACTGAACAGCAGCGCAGACCAGGCCGCGCGAGGCAATACCGCGACAGCACGTATCCGAAAAGCCTACATGATTTATGGTCTGTCAGGACAATACAGGGCAACGAAACACCTTAAGTTTAATGTCGGGCTGGACAATCTTTTTGATAAAAATCCTGTCTCTGACAATCCGTCCTCAAGCGGGGATTCAGGCAACAATTACGCGGTGCCCGGTCGCACCATGTATGCCTCAATAACGGCCTCATTCTAATCGCCCTGCTTTGTTATCAGGCCGCTGCATTAACGGCGTTTTGAAAAGGATGATTCAGGTAAACCAGCCCGGTATGGCGATATAAAACCTGAACGTTAACAGATGCCAGCATCACGTTTTATTTATTGCGGCCTGAGAGTAAGCGGTGCTGGCACGTTGAGCGTCATACAGGCAAGGCGCGCCGGTTATCTGACCTGACGCACAGATTAACGATTATTTATAACCGACTACGAATGCTTTCCCATGGATAAAAGCAACGCGCAAGGAGAACTTATGCGTTTCCCTCTTCTGACGATTTTATTTACTCTGGCCTGCATACTGACCGTTTTCCCCCCGGCTTCGGTCCAGGCGGCACAAACGGTCAGCGTCACGCATCTACAGGGAACCACCGCGCTGCCGCTGCATCCCCAACGCGTGGTGATCCTGAATCCGGCCACGCTGGATATTGCCGATGCGTTAGGCATTAACCCTGTGGGCGTCGCGCAATCCGGTTTCACCTATCCGACGCATCTGGCTAAATACAACAGCCATGACTATTTCAATGCCGGCACGCTGTTTGAGCCAAACTATGAAGCCTTAAGCGCTGCCGGGCCGGATGTGATCGTTGCGGGTGGCAGAGCCCTTGCGGCCTACAACAAACTCAGCGATATCGCCCCAACCGTTTCGCTGGATCTTGACCCGAACAATGTCATGGCAAGTCTGACACAGCGTACTACGCAACTGGGGGAGATCTTTGGTAAACAGGCCCAGGCAAAGGCCGTTTTAACCGCCTTTAATGCACAAATTGCAGACCTTCGCACCGCCGCCGCTCAGTCGGGCAGCGCCATGATGTTAATGGTAAACGGAGGCAAACTCAGCGCCTACACGCCGCACTCCCGCTTTGGTTTTATTTTTGATGTGCTGCAGTTCAAACCTGCACTCGCTATGCCAAACGCCAGCAAACATGGCAATGCCATTTCACCCGAGCTGATCATGCAGGCCAACCCCGACTGGCTGTTCGTTCTGGATCGTGACAGCGCCATCGGCAGCAAAGAAGGCCTGTCGGCCCGCCAGGTACTGGATAATCCGCTGGTGCGCCGCACCACCGCCTGGAAAAAGCAGCAAATTATCTATCTGGATTCCGCCTCGCTGTATATTGCCGGTGGAATCCAGAGCTACAGCCTCATGATGAAGCAGATCAGGCAGCACCTGATCGCGGCCGGGAACCAGCCCTGAATGAAATACGGGGCTTATCTTGTCAGCCTGGGCCTGCTGGCTGCGCTGGTTATTCTGAGCTTAGTGACGGGCGTAACCCGCGTGTCATTAATCGACCTGTGGCAAGATGCAGAGATGCGGGACATTCTGTTTATCAGCCGCTTTCCGCGTACCGTCGCGCTGGTGCTGGCCGGTAGTGCGATGAGTGTCGCGGGCCAGATCATGCAGATGCTGACGCAAAACCGCTTTGTTGAGCCTTCTGTCGTGGGCACCACGCAATCCGCAAGCCTGGGGCTTTTGCTGGTGATGGTCTGGTATCCCGCCGCGCCCGTCATCGTCAAAATGTGCATCGCGTCCCTGTTTGCCCTGGCTGGCACGGTGCTGTTTATGCTGCTCATTCAACACATCCGTCAGAAAAGCGCTTTTATCGTGCCGCTTACAGGCATCATGCTGGGGGCCGTTTTAAGTTCCGTGACGACATTTTTGGGGATGCAGTTTGATATCCTGCAATCCCTGGGCAGTTGGGAATCCGGTGACTTTTCCAGCGTGATGCAGGGACGCTATGAGCTGCTCTGGATTGTCGGGCTGATTACCCTGCTGGCGGCCTTCATTGCCGATCGGTTCACGGTGGCCGGCCTGGGCCATGACTTTTCTGTTAACGTCGGGCTTAACTACCGCAAGATTCAGTTAACGGGCATGGCCATGATCGCCATCGCCAGCGGCGTGGTTATCGTTGTGGTCGGTGTTTTACCTTTCCTGGGATTGATCGTCCCGAATATTGTCAGCATGATTTTTGGCGATAATTTGCGACGAACCGTGCCCTGGGTCGCCATGACAGGCGCCATGTTGGTATTGAGCTGCGATATCCTGGGACGGCTGATTATTTATCCCTTTGAAATCCCGGTCAGCGCCTTACTCGGCGTGCTGGGCGCAGCCGTTTTTCTGGTGCTGATTATCAGGGGAAAGCGCTATGCCAACTGATCTGTTGCAACCCTTCCACGCCCCTAAAGCGGCACGATCGCCCGTGAAGCGGTTGTGGATATTGGCACTGCTTGCGGTCGTATTATCCCTGGTCTTTATGACACTGCATCTGCAGGGAAATATCAGCTACATACTGAAACACCGAGGGCAGATTTTATTAACCATCGTACTGGTCGCCTTTGCATCCGGAATCAGCACGCTGCTTTTCCAGACCATTACGCAAAACCGCATTCTGTCGCCGTCGGTGATGGGGCTTGAGTCACTCTTTGTCTTTCTCCAAACCCTGTTGGTGTTTTTTATTCAGCTTTCGCAACTGAGTCAGATGAGCAGCGTGGTGCAGTTTCTTGGCGAAACGGCGCTGTTAATGATCTTTGCCACGCTGCTCTATCGCTGGTTATTCAACCGCAGTGGGCTGGATCTTCACCGGGTATTGTTAACTGGCCTGGTGTTCGGCACGCTGTTTCGCAGCCTTTCCGGTCTGATGCAGCGTTTACTGTCACCTGGCGAATTTGCCGTGCTGCAAAGCCGGATGTTTGCCACCTTTACCCATGCTGATGCTGAGGTACTGGCCATTTCAGCCATGATGATTGTTGCGATCACCGTTATCGTCTGGCGGCTTCGGCATCGCCTTGACGTCATTGCGCTAGGGCGCAATAGCGCGACGGCACTGGGCGTGCCCTATCAACATTATGTGACCGGCCTGCTGCTGCTGATTTCGCTGCTGGTGGCGATTTCAACCGCGCTGGTCGGGCCGATGACGTTTCTGGGACTGTTGGTGGTTAACCTTGCCTGGCCGGTGGTGGGCTCCTGGCGTCATGGTTATTTGCTACCGGGGACGATTCTTATTGGCATCATTATGCTGACGGGCGGACAGTTACTCCTGGAGCAGTTGTTCAACATGGCGGGAACGCTGTCCGTTATTATTGAATTCTTTGGCGGTGGGCTCTTTATTTATCTGGTTCTGAAAAAGGTGGCGACGTGATTGAAGTTGCAAATGTTAATAAAGCGTACGGGCCCTTATCTGTCCTTAAAAACATTAATGAAATCCTGCCCTCATCCGGTATCACCTCAATCATCGGGCCTAATGGGGCCGGCAAATCCACATTACTGTCAGTCATTAGCCGCCTGATGATGCCCGACAGTGGCGAGGTCAGGATCGACTCGCTGGTCGTCAATGAAACGCACAGCGAGAAGCTGGCGAAAATCATGTCAGTCCTGCGGCAGGATAATCATTTTACCAGCCGACTCACGGTTTACGATCTGGTGAGTTTTGGCCGCTATCCCTATTCAAAAGGGCGCATAACGGAAAACGATAAGCATCATATTCATCAGGCATTATATTTTCTGGATTTACTGCCACTGGCCGAGCGGTATCTTGATGAACTGTCCGGAGGACAGCGGCAGCGCGCCTTTGTCGCCATGGTGCTGTGTCAAAATACCAAATATGTTCTGCTGGATGAGCCGCTAAATAATCTTGATATGAAACACAGCGTCACCATGATGAAGCAGTTACGGCGCGCCGCTGACGAGCTGGGAAAATCCATTATCCTGGTAATCCATGATATTAACTTCGCCTCGACCTATTCAGACCATATTATCGCCATGAAAAAGGGTGAGGTTTTTTTCAGAGGCACCCCGGCTGAAATGATGAAACCCGATCTGATCGAACGCCTTTTTGAAATACCTGTCGCGGTTGAAACCGTGGCGGGACAACATATTGCGGTTTACTACCGTTAATCCTGTGCACTGAGCATAACCGCCGACGGTTTTCCCCGGCCCTGTCACGCTCATGCCGGGCAACCGTCCGCCTGTCAGCCGGGTCTGCGTTAATGTGGGCCTACAGAATGCGTGTTTTTTGCCGTACGCTTTTCACGCGTTACGTGCATAAACGAAATCACAGAAAGGTTTTCTCGCGCCCAGTTGGGCCGACAGTCTGGCCGCACTGTCCCGCATCAGGTCGCCCAGTCCTGCCGCTTTACGATCCAGGGTTAATCTTGACGATGGCCCCGTCAGCGCAAGAGCTGCCGTTAATTTATCCCCTTCGCCAAACACCGGGATGGCAAAGGCGGCAGTATGCGGATCGCGCGCGCCTGAGGTATAGAGCGGTAAATCGGGCGCGTCAGTAAACAAGCTTTCGCCCATTCCCCAGTGACGCAGCACCTGGCTAATCGCCGAGTTATCCAGCGGATAAAGCGAGCCAGGCAGTCGCGTATGGCGCAAACCGTCCGACGACTCCGCACGGAAGACACAAAGACGCTGGCCGTTATCAATCACATACCAGCTGGCGCTTTCGTTTGTTGCCGAGGCCAGCGCCTGCAGTTCGGGCTGAACCACGCTGGCCAGATGAAACGACTGTTCATACAGCTTGCCCAGATACAGTAACCTTGGCCCCAGGGTATAAATGCCATTCTCCCTTCTGACCACATAACTCATGCGTTCCAGCGAATTCATCAGGCGATAAACGGTGGTTTTATGGTAACCCGAAAGCTGTGACAACGCCGTGAGTGACAGACTCTCTTCGCCTGGCTTAAAACAGTCCAGCAAGGCCAGTGCCTTCTCTACAGCATTAACGCCTTCATTTCCCATTTTGCTTCTCCTGATTTTTGCTGGAACCGAGTGTACCCGAAACTGTGAGTCACATCTTGTTTACATCACAAACAAGCTCGCAACACTGGCGTCATCGTCAGTATCACCGATATAGTGGTTTCATAATGTACAACCTGGTTTTACTGTGTAAAACAACCTATGAGGTACGCTATGTCCACCAATGAAAAACCCATGATTAACCGTGAAGTTACGCGAGTCAGCGCTGATTATGTCAGACGCGCGGCTGAATTTCAGGCCGCGATTATTGCTGATGTGGCAGGCAGAAGGGGCACACTTCATGGCCGCATCAAGCCCTTGGGTGCACATATGAAAGTGGCGGGTCCGGCAGTGACCGTCGAGGTTCGTCCCGGTGATAACCTGGCGATCCATGCTGCGCTGGCGGTTGCCAAACCTGGTGACGTCATCGTGGTTGATGGTAAAGGTGATATCAGCTGCGCGCTATTGGGCGAGATTATGGCAACCCAGGCCGAAGCGTCCGGCATTGCTGGCATCATCATCGATGGCGCAGTCAGGGATGCCGATGCACTCAGCACGCACACCTACCCTGTTTTTTCCGCAGGCCTTAACCCTTGTGGCCCAACCAAGTCGATTCCCGGGCGCGTGAATTATCCCGTTTCCGTTGCCGGTGCCACGATTAACGCGGGCGATCTTGTGGTCGGTGATATCGATGGCGTGGTGGTCGTGCCGCGCGACGACGTTGAAATAGTATTAGCACTCGCGGCGAAAAAGCTGGATATGGAAACCCGTCGTATTGCCGCGATCAAAGCGGGGGACAAAAGACCGGGCTGGCTGAACGGTGCACTGCGTGCAGCTGGCATGTTAGCGGAAGGGGAAGAACTCTGATGCGCAAACAGGACACCGTCATCGTAACTGGCGAAGATCTTGCCCCCGCCGCGCTCGCGATGCTGGACAATTATGAGGTGGTTTTTGCGGGCAGTAAGCCGTCTGAAGACGACTTATTCACGCTGTGCCAGCAGTATAATCCCGTTGGGATCGTGGTGCGCTATGGAAAAATCAACGCACGCATTATGGATGCCGCGCCTGCGCTGCGCGTGATCTCCAAGCATGGCAGCGGCATTGACGTCATTGATCAAGATGCGGCGGGCGAACGCAACATCAGCGTCCAGTCTGCGCCAGGCGCCAATGCGGCGGCGGTGGCTGAACATACCTGGGCACTGATTCTGGCCTGCACAAAATCCCTGCTCCCGCTGGATCGCCGGATGCGTGAGGGACACTGGGATAAATCCACCCACAAGTCACTTGAACTGGAAGGTCGGACGCTCGGGCTGGTCGGGCTGGGCGCGATTGGCGGCCGGGTGGCGGATATTGGTCGCGTGTTTGGCATGCAGGTTATTGCTTACGATCCCTGGGCGAAAACCTTGCCCACGGGCTGTGAGCAGGTGGATGATTTAGCCACGCTGTATGCACGCGCAGATATTGTGTCGCTGCACTGTCCCCTTACCGCGCAAAACAGCAAGATGATTAATGAACAGGCGCTGGCCCAGTTCAAACCCGGCGCCGTTCTGGTCAACACTGCACGTGGCGGACTGATTGATGATGATGCCCTGGTTCGTGCGCTTAAAAGCGGCAAACTGAGCTCGGCGGCGCTGGACAGCTTTACCGTTGAACCCCTTACTGCGCCGCACATCTGGCAGTCTGTCGAAAACGTCATCATTACCCCGCACATCGGCGGCGTAAGCGATAACTCTTATGTGAAAATGGGCACCGCCTCCGTGACCAATCTGCTCAAGGTCTTAGCGCAAAAGGAAGCCACCGTATGATGTGCCTGACAACAGCGGAAGTCAGGCAGACAACGATTTTCACCCGGCTGCCTGACCGTTTCCGCGTACCCGACAGCAACAATGCCTGGGCTGCCGCCAATCGCGGCGGCCAGCTTACCGATTCGTTTCTGGAAGGGCCGGTCTGGCATCATTCGGGCTGTCTTTACCTGACCGACATCCCCTTTGGCCGGATATTCCGGGTCGATATGGCAGGCAACTGGGAGATCGTCGTGCAGTACGACGGCGAACCCAACGGCATGAAACTCACCGACCCGGATACGCTTCTGATTACGGATTATCGTCACGGGTTAATGAAGCTTTGTCTTAAAACGCAAACGATTACCCCCTGGCTGTCGCGCCGCAATAGCGAGAGTTTTCGTGGCGTTAACGATTTAACGCCTGACAGTCGCGGAAATCTTTACTTCACCGATCAAGGGCAAACCGGGCTGCACGATCCCACCGGACGGGTTTACCGACTCAGCCAGGACGGCCGACTGGATATCCTGCTGGATAACTGCCCCAGCCCAAACGGGCTGGTTCTGTCGCCAGATGAAAAGGTGCTGTATGTCGCCATGACGCGCGGTAACTCAATCTGGCGCGTGCCGCTTCAGCGAGAGGGTTCGATCAGCAAGGTCGGTCAATATTTTACCTCGCACGGACCCAGCGGTCCCGACGGGTTAGCGATGAACGCGCGCGGCGAGCTGCTGATTGCCAATCCGGGCCTGGGCCGCGTCTGGCTGCTCAACGATCTGGCTGAGCCTGCAGAAATCCTCACCAGCCCCGCCGGACGCTCCACCACTAATCTCTGTTTTGGTGGAGAAAATTTACAGCAGCTGTTTATTACCGAATCCGTCAGCGGCAGCATTCTTACCTGTTCAATGAAAACACCAGGCCACCCACTGCCCTTCCTTTCCACTGCTTTTCTCTGAGAACAACTCTGCGTTTCCTGAACGCAGCGGAGGCAACCATGAATCTGCATTCTGCAAGCGCCGGCTCACCTGTTGAGCCGCAAGCCGTGTCCGCATCTCGTGAAGAAATGAATCAAACAGATTTTGAACAAAGCGAGTTAGCGGCGGGTAAAGCGTTCCGCCGTATCCTGCCCTTTATCTTCCTCTGTTATGTCGTGAGTTATCTGGATCGCACCAATGTCAGCTTCGCCGCACTGGGCATGAACGCCGATCTGGGCATCACGGCTGAACAGTTTGGGTTTGGGGCCGGGATGTTTTTCATCGGCTATTTCCTGTTTGAAGTGCCCAGTAACCTGATCATGCAAAAAGTAGGGGCCCGTATCTGGATCGCCCGCATCATGATTTCGTGGGGCATCATCTCCATGGCGACCGCCTTCGTCACTGGCCCTGCCAGTTTTGCCTTTGCCCGTTTCTGTCTGGGCGTGGCCGAAGCAGGATTCACACCCGGTATTTACCTGTTCTTCACCTACTGGTTTCCCGGAAGCTGGCGCGCAAAAATTACGGCGGCGTTTTTGGTCGGGATTCCCGTGGCAAACATCATCGGCGCGCCCTTATCCGGCATGCTGATGCAAATCACCGGACACGAACATATCCGTAACTGGCAGTGGCTGTTGCTGCTGGAAGGTTTTCCGGCCGTTATCCTGGGCATAATATGCTTGTTCTTTTTGCATGACCGCCCAGCAAAAGCAAACTGGCTAAGCGATACGGAAAAAGCGTTGCTGAGCAGGCGACTGGCAGACGAGCAACAGCAGATTGAAAAGGCGCACGGTTCCAGCCTGCGTGATGCACTGCGTAATCCGCTGCTCTACCTGCTGGCTTTCATTAACTTTTGCGGCATTGTGGGTTCTATCGGTGTCGGCCTGTGGATGCCGCAGATCATCAAGCAGATTGGCGTTAGCCATACCGCGACCGGCTTCCTGACCGCATTACCTTACGTCTGCGGCGCGTTAAGTATGCTGTTCTGGGCGCAGCGGGCAAATGCATCCGGCCACCGCATTCGCTGGATCAGCGCTGCGCTGGTGATCGCCGCCATCGCGCTGGCCTGCAGCGCCGTGGTGGATGAACCCGTGGTGAAGATGCTTGCACTGTGCTTTACCGTGAGCGGCATTCTGGCTTTTCAGGCATCGTTCTGGGCATTGCCTTCAGGTTTTCTCACAGGAAGCGCCGCCGCAGGCGGTTTAGCGATGATTGTCTCTGTCGGAAATCTGGGCGGCTTTGTCGGGCCTTCTCTTATTGGCTATGTGCGCCAGACAAGCGGAGGATTTATGTGGGCGCTGCTGGCGGTGTCCGCTGTGTTAATGACAGGTGCCGCCACCGTGGCGTTAATCAACGATCCTTACCGCAAAACGTAGCGCAATCGGCAACTTATCTTTTATAAGAAAAACAAGGCGCTCCGGGCGCCTCTTTCCTTTCCTGCGCCCTCCTCTCGCCCTTTATCTGCCCTGTAAACGTGTCTGGCATAAAAAAAGCGCCCTCAGGCGCTTTACCGATGTTCAGACGAACCCACTATTTGCTTGCGGTCGACAGGCTTTGATCCACCTCGATTTTCGCCGCGCTTTTGCGGCCCATGATCAGCACCGCAATGCCTCCCGCACTGCAGAGTACCGCCAGTGGAACCATCGCCAATGCATGACTGCCGGTTTGCTCATTGATAATGCCGTAGACGTTAACCATCAGGCCACCACCAATCAGATTCGCCATTGCGCCGATAGCGGCTAAGCCCGCCGCTGCGGTGGTGGAAGACATCCAGCCCGACGCCAGCGCCCAGAATGGCCCTTTCATGGAGTAAGCACCAATCAGCACCAGCGACAGAATGACCACGCTTCCCGCCAGCGACTGCGTGAGGAACGCTGACAGCAAACCGCCCGCGATCAGGAAAAGCGTCAACGCAGTATGCCAGCGGCGTTCACCGGTGCGGTCAGAGCTGCGTCCCCAGATAATCATCAGCACCGACGCCAGGCCATAAGGAATGGCGTTAACCAGACCGGTAGTGAAGTTGTCCAGCCCAAACGACTTGAGCAACTGTGGCGACCAGACGCTCAATGTAGAACCGGCAGCCGAAGCACCCGCATAAATCAGTGCCATCACCCAGATGTGTTTATGGCGCAGAAGCTGCCACAACGAAATATGGCCAATCACTTTGCGTTTCGCATTTTCTGCAGCAAGCGTGGTGCTGAGCCAGTTACGCTGCTCTTCGGTTAACCAGGTCGCATTTTCAGGGCGATTGCTTAACAGGAAAAAGGCGGCGACACCTAAAAGCACGGCGGGAACGCCTTCTAAAATAAACAGCCAGTGCCAGCCGCGTAATCCGAACCATCCATCCAGTGACAATATTGCGCCCGAGATCGGTGAACCAATAAAGTTTGCCGCCGGGATCGCAACCATAAAGGTGGCAATGACGCGGGCGCGATATTTACCCGGAATCCAGTAGGTTAAATAAAGGATAACGCCGGGAAAGAACCCTGCTTCGGCAGCCCCCAGCAGAAAGCGCAGGAAATAGAGCATTTCGGCACTTGAAACAAACGCGGTGCAGACGGACACGATGCCCCATGTCACCATGATGCGTGATATCCAAATCTTTGCGCCAATCTTTTGCATCGCTAAGTTGCTGGGCACTTCGAACAGGAAATACCCGACAAAAAACAGGCTACTTGCCAGACCAAAGACCGCCTTGGACAAGCCAAGATCCTCGTTCATTTGCAACGCTGCCATCCCGATGTTGCCCCGATCGATAATCGCGATCAGATAACAGACGATCAGGAACGGCAGGATCCGTCGTATAACGCGCTTTACGGTCTGCTGTTCTATCTCGGAGGTTAGAGCGCCATTCGGCATCTTTTCAGACATGGTGTTCCTCGCAGAATTGTCATGGTTTTACGCCGGGACACAATTATTGTTTTACCCTGTAAAACTATAGTGTACAAAGTACAATCATTATCTGGGTAAACCTTTTCCTGTGCAGGCAAATGTTATGAGGTTGTGTGATTTGTCACAAAAAGGTAGCTGCACGAGTTGTGATATGTGACGCTGCAGGAGTTTTCAGGCGGTGATCTTGTAGCTACGTGGGGATAAGCCGCAGAGAAAAAGTAGGCAGAGCCTTCCCGCAAATGGGGTTTGGTTCCGCGCGGGATAATACGACAGAGAGAATGGCCTACTGGTTAACGCTCGCCACCAGCGGCGCGAAGAATGGCAGGCAAGTTGAGGCGACACGATGGATGAGCCTCAACCAGCCTGAAGGTCGTTATGCTTTCAGCGAGGCACCTTTAGAGGCAATCACGTTCTGATACCAATAAAAGCTCTTCTTACGACTGCGTGCCAATGTCCCGGCCCCGGAATCATCGCGATCAACATAGATAAAACCATAACGTTTAGACAGTTCTGCCTTAGACGCGCTCACCAAATCGATCGGCCCCCAACTGGTATAACCCATCACATTCACGCCATCTTCAATCGCCTCACGGACCTGCAGCAGATGGTCATTGAGGTAATTGATGCGGTAATCATCCTGAACCATACCGTTCGCATCCGGCGTATCTTTGGCACCCAGACCATTTTCCACAATAAACAGCGGTTTCTGGTAGCGGTCCCATAAGGTATTCAACAAGGTGCGCAAGCCGACCGGATCGATTTGCCAGCCCCACTCTGAACTCTTCAGATGAGGATTGGGCACCATGCTCAGAATATTGCCCCGCGCCTGCTTGTTCAGTTCTTCATCGGTGGTCACGCAACCGGTCATGTAGTAACTGAAGGAGATGAAATCCACGGTCGACATCAGCGCATCGCGGTCTGCGTCGGTGATATCCAACTGAATCGCGTTTTCACGAAAATAGCGCAACATGTAGCCGGGATACGCGCCCCGACACTGCACGTCTCCAAAGAACTGCCAGGTGCGGTTTTCCTGCAGCGCCTTCAGAACATCTTCGGGCTTGCTGGAGAGCGGATACACCAGTCCACCCAGCAGCATATTGCCAATTTTGCCGTCTGCGATGACCTCGTGGCAGGCTTTAACGGCTAACGCGCTTGCCACTAACTGATGGTGAATGGCCTGATAAACCTGCGCTTTGCTGCTGGTTTCCGGCAGTCCCACGCCTGTCATCGGCGCATGCAGCGACATATTGATTTCGTTGAACGTCAGCCATAGCTTCACCTTGTGTTGATAGCGGGTAAAAACGGTACGGGCATAACGTTCGAAAAAGCCGATGACCTGGCGATTGCCCCAGCCGCCGTATTGTTTAACCAGCCCCCACGGCATCTCGTAATGAGACAGCGTGACCAGAGGGGTAATGTTGTGTGCTGCCAGTTCATCAAACAACTTATCGTAAAAAGCCAGGCCCGCCTCGTTAGGTTGCGCCTCGTCGCCATGGGGAAAAATGCGCGTCCAGGCGATGGAAACGCGTAAACAGCTAAACCCCATTTCGGCAAACAGCGCGATGTCCTGGGGATAGCGGTGATAAAAATCGATTGCGATATCTTTGATGCCGCTGTCCCCCGCCACGCGTTCGACAACCGGGCCAAAAACCCCTTTTGGTTGTACATCAGAGGTGGACAAGCCTTTACCATCCTTGAGATACGCGCCTTCTACCTGGTTAGCGGCAAGCGCGCCGCCCCACAAAAATGTCTCTGGAAATGTTTTCATCTGACTCTCCTGTTAGTGGTCACTGACGCGCAGCAACGGCATTCCCGCCTCCACAGCGGAAGAGGACAAAACGGTCACCGTGTCGAAGCTGTCGCTGTTACTGATAATGATGGGCGTTGCCAGATCAAATCCGGCAGCAAGCATGGCCTGACGATCGAACGTCAGCAGAATGTCCCCAGGTTGCACCTTGTCGCCGACGTTTACATGGGCGGTGAAAGGTTTCCCTTCGAGTTTGACGGTGTCGATGCCGACATGAATAAGCACTTCAATACCGCTATCGCTCAGCAGGCCAATGGCGTGTTTCGTCTGGAAAAGCGAGGCGACTTCGCCCGCAAAGGGCGCAATAACCTGGTTATCGGCTGGAATAATGGCGACGCCTTTACCCATCACGCCGCTGGCGAACGTGGCATCAGGCACCTGATCGAGAGCTAACACCGTCCCCGTCATCGGTGCCAGCACCTCGTTCTTCTCGACAGACAGCGCGCCGGGAAGATCGGGCGTCAGCGTGTTGGGCATGCCAGCCACAAGGGTCAGCACTCCGCTCAGGACGAATGCCACCAGCGCACCGACGATGCCGCCCCACAGCGTCATATCGACGCCACCAGGCGGGATCATCTGCGCGATGGTAAAAATATTGGCAAAGCCAAATGAATAAACGTGCGCGTGGCTGAATCCCACGATGGCTCCGCCAATCGCGCCTGCAATACAGCCGAAGATAAACGGACGCCGCAAGGGCAGATTCACGCCATACACCGCAGGCTCGGTAATGCCGAAGATGCCGGCCATGATCGACGATCCCGCCAGCATTTTCTGACGAGCGTCTCGGGTGCGTAAAAAAATCCCCAGCGTGGCGCCCACCTGGCCCATCACGGCGGGCAGTAACATCGGAAGCATTGAGTCATAACCGAGCACCGCCAGGTTGTTGATCATTAACGGAACCAGGCCCCAGTGCAGACCAAAAATCACGCAAACCTGCCATAGCGCGCCCATTGCCGCGCCGGCCAGCCACGGTGCCAGTTCGTAGATCCATTGATAGCCATTCGCGAGCAACTGGCTGAGCCACGTCGCCACCGGGCCAATAACCAGAAAGGTCAGCGGCACGGTCACCACAATACAGATCAGCGGCGCGAAGAAGTTTTTCATCGATGAGGGCAACAGCCTGTTGCCCTGCTTTTCCAGCCAGCAGCTGACCCATGCAGCAAGAATAATGGGAATCACAGAGGAGCTATAGTTGAACCAGGTAATCGGGATGCCAAGAAATGATTCGCTTATCGCCCCGGCTTGCTGACTGGCGTGAAAAGCCTCGAGCATCATCGGATGCGTCAGCGCACCACCAATGACCAGGGGAATAAAAGGATTACCGCCAAACTTCTTACCGGCCGTATAACCCAGCACTAACGGGAAAAAGAAGAACAACGCATCGCTGGCGGCAAACCAGATTTTGTAGGTGCCGCTGTCGGTGGTCAGCCATCCGCACACCACCGCAAGAGCCAGCAGCCCTTTCAAAATACCGGAGGCGGCAAGAATGCCGATAAACGGCGTGAAAATAGCGGAGATCACATCAATCAGGCGGCCAAAAAAATGCCCCTTTTCAGCCTTATCATCGCTGTGGTCTTGCGTCTCGTCAGTGAGTCCCGCTTCATCACATACCGCCAGCCAGACCTCGTGAACGTGGTTGCCGATCACCACCTGAAACTGTCCACCGCTCTCTACCACCATGATGATATCGGGATGCTGCCTGAGTCCTTCAACATCCGCCTGATGATGGTCTTTGAGCCGGAAGCGAAGACGCGTGGCGCAATGCACCAGACTGATGATGTTCTCTTTGCCGCCGACGTGGCTGAGAATATCCCTGGCCAACGGTTGATATTTCATGTTGATGTCCTCAGAGCGATGCCGCTGGCATCTGTTAAAAATAAAAAAACCTGAGAACGGCCCCCTTGTGTGTCATGGGCCGCGCTCAGGTTTTGCCTGCGCAATGCAGTTACAATCCTGTGTTAATAAGGCTTAATGCGCCTCTTTTCTTACCCGTTCGATATGAATGGCAAGAAACATAATCTCTTCCGTTGTCAGTTCGCGCTGATAGCTTTGCTGTAGATACTGTGAAACTTTCTCCGCGCATTTCCAGGCTTTCGCATAGTTGTCTTTGACTGCCGAATGTAGAGAAACATCATCATCCGGCACCACGGTGCGCGTTAACATGCGTTGAGCAAAAAATTTCAGGTGCGTCACAAAGCGCTGATAACTCAGCGACTCTTCCTGGTAATCCAGCTTCAGTTGATATTTCACCAGTTGCAGGATTTCCTGCATAACCTGCGTCACGTGCATCACTTCTGGCATTTCACTGTTGAGCTGCGCGGTGACCAGATGCAGCGCGATAAAACCGGCTTCGTCCTCGTCCAGTTCGGTATGAAGACGGCTGGCGATGATTTGCCTGGCCTCCTGCCCTAACGCAAACTCCCTGGGATAAAGCCGTTTGATATCCCACAGCAGAACGTTCTTAATCGCCAGCCCTTTCTTCTGTCGCTCAATCGCAAAGTAGCAGTGATCGGTCAGGGTGATGTACAAACTGTCCTGCAATTTCCCTAGCTGTTGTGTTGCCCGTTCGATAATGCGATCGCAGGTCGTCATCACCTCCAGCGGAATCTGGTTGAGTAACTCCCCGAGGCGATGAACCAGCTCATCGTTTTGCAGCGCAAACACCTTTTCTACACGCTGCTTGTCCAGCGCTTCACCCACACGTTTCTGAAACGCCAGCCCCCGGCCCATAACAACCTGCTCACGCCCGTGCTCATCCAGAACAACCACCACATTGTTATTAAGTATTTTGGCGATTTTCATCAGAACCCCAGAAACAAAAAAACCCGACTTCCGGCACAGGCCAGGAAATCAGGTTTTGCCTGCCGCAGCAGTAACAATCCAAAAAAGGCATCTTATCAGTTTCATTTTGCGCCTCAATACACCGCCACTAAAAACGTGATGTCGCGCGAAGGTCTCTTCATGTTTTCATTGCACGCGAGCGCAGACAGGCGAAAATACACCCAGGATAAGGCGCGAATCGATGACCTGACCGACACCGACAGCGTTTTGTGTTGAGAGCGCCTTCAGTGCATGCGTCGAACGTGCCTGGTCAACGCATTCACGGTTATCCGGCAATCACCCGACAGCTGGATTATCCTCCATGCGCCGCCATTTGCTTTCAGGTGACAGCACTCCGTTCAGAGGCGCAGGTGTTCACTGATAACAGGTTTCGCGATATTCAAAACAGTGTTAAGCATCAGGTATTCCGGGATTCACGCTATTACTATTAATATCGCGAGGAAAAACAATTCGCACCCTAATAATTAAAAATGCCTGATAAATAATAATGAGAAATATAGTAAAGGGTAACAAAGCCCTGCAACAAACGAATCGGCATTGCATAAAATCCCTGTGGCTGATAAGAAATGAAAAAAACGGAGGGATGATTCAACAATGAAATATAACGCTTTGATAGCGGCCCTGTTTATTACGATCAGTGCACCCTCTTTGGCTGCTATCAACAGAGTCGTTGACGGCAAACGCCCGCCAAATACGGTTAAATCCGTAAAGGTGTTTTTTACCGGCGCGGTCACGCTTAACAAGGTGATGTCGCTTTCATCCGTGCTCGATGAGATCGGTCAGAATTATAAATCAGCCACGCAGGTGCTGCTCTATATCAGCAGTCCCGGTGGTGACATTGATGCCGGGAAAATTGGTTATCAGGTCGTTAAAAACTCCCCCATTCCCGTTACGACCGTAAACGCCTCCTCCGTTGAGTCCGCGGCGACGATGATCTACTGCGGCGCACAAAAGAGGCAGGTTATGGGTGACAGCATTTTCTTACTGCATGCGCCAACCGTTGGAAACCCGCCGCGTAGCAATGTCAGTGAAAATATGCTGGACGAGAAAAGCGAATTTACCAGCAGATACCGGAACGTGATAAAAACGATTTATCAGTCCTGCACCCACCTCACTGACGAGCAGATTGAAAAGATCACCTACAGTGAAGATAACCATAAGCTGCTGGACAACAAGCAGGCATTAGCCACGGGCATCGCCACAGGTGAAATGACCGATTTTCAGCCTGCTGATGCCGCGTATTATATTCATGATAATGACTAAAGGATGATGACGAGGGGCAGAGCCTGCAAGTCAGACAAGGTTCGAGCCGTTGGATGACAACACCGCGCATTTCCCCTTGCTGTGCAGGGGGTTTTGTTGAAAAGGGTGCACAGCGTATGCACCCTTTTTTGTGCCGACGACATGCAGGTTTTCGCCTCTTATGACAAGGCTTACCTGCCCACTTTATCTACCTGTCACCACTCAACACAGATTTTGCCCAGATGCGAGCCGCTCTGCTGCCAGGCGAAGGCCTCGGCAATATCGTCATATTTAAACGTCCGGTCAATAACCGGTTTCTGGTTCATGCTTTCCAGCGCCTTCACGTAGTCAATCTGGTCCTGACGACTGGCAACGATCACGCCTTTAATGGTGACCTGCTTCGCCAGAACAGACAGAATGGACAGCGTTGCTTCATCGCCGGAAATGATACCGATTTGGGTGATGTGCCCACCGATTTTGACCGCTTTCAGTGACTCGCCCAGCGTCGCCGGGCCGCCCACCTCAACAACATGATCCACGCCCACGCCGTTGGTCAGTGCGAGGACGCTATCGCCCCAGTTCGGGGTGGTGCGGTAGTTGATGGTTTCATCGGCACCCAGCGCTTTAACGTACTTAAGCTTTTCATCTGATGAGGAGGTGGCGATCACCCTGGCACCCATCGCTTTGGCAATCTGCAGGGCGGCAATGGACACGCCGCCCGTTCCCTGCACCAGCACGGTGTCGTTGGCCTGCAGTTTGCCTTCGGTGATCAGGGCGCGCCAGGCTGTCAGGCCAGATGTGGTGATCGTGGCTGACTCAGTGTGCGTCCAGCCTTTCGGGGCATGGGTAAAGGCATTCTCAGAACGCACCACGAATTCGCTGGCCATGCCATCAATGCCGTCTCCTGGCGTGTGGGCGAAGCCACCGACGTCTGCCGTGGGTTTGCCGGACAGCCAGACAGGAAAGAACGTCGAAACCACGCTATCGCCCACGCGGAAATCGTTAACGCCTTCGCCAACGGCGTCTACAACGCCTGCACCATCAGACAGCAGGATGCGGCCATCTTCGGTTGGAAACTGCCCCGTCGCGACAATCAGATCGTGAAAATTCAGGGAGCCGGCTTTGATAGCGACCCGAATCTCACCTTTGCCCGGTTGGCCCGGATCGGCGATGTCCGACACATGGATATTGTTGAGTCCGCCAGGTGCTTTAAGGGTAAGTGCTTTCATGCTTTTCTCCGTTAAAAGAGGGATGTCTTAATCAGCAGTTGCTAAACATAGACCATATGTGCATTTTATTAAATACGGTCATTTAGGTGATATAGGTACATTTTGGATACTGTAAAAACCCCCAGATATGAAAATTACGATGCGGTGGCCTGCCCGGTTGAAGCCACGCTGGAACTGATTGGCGGCAAGGGTAAAGGGATGATTCTTTACCACCTGCAAAACGAAACGCTGCGGTTTAATGTGCTAAGAAGACGGCTGGGGGATATCACGCCGCGGGTACTCACGCGGCAACTTCGGGAACTGGAAAACGTCGGGTTAATTCATCGCGAAGTGTATGCTGAAGTTCCGCCGAAGGTGGAGTACAGCATGACCGAAGAAGGCGCTTCGCTTGCGCCCTTGCTTGGGCTGTTAAAGCAGTGGGGAGAGCAACACGCGCTGGCCTTATTAGGCAAAAAAAACCCCGCCGTTGTGCCGGAAACGTCCGAGGCGGAAGCACAATGAATGGCCGTGCGCGCTGACGCCGAAACCTGTTATGACTGACGCTGGACAGGTTCCTCCGCAGGATATCATGGGGAGGAACCCGAAACGCCGGTGGTGAGGTTCAGTCGTTTAGTGCGTTTCCATCTGCCACATCACAAGGTGGCCCGCAGCAACCGATGACCGGTTTTCTGTGCTGCCTCGCCATCGATTATTTCTCCAGAACAGAAGCAACCGACTCACAGTTCACCGGCATCCTGTGCTCTGCCACGGAGACAACACAAAATCCGGCCGCATCTTTGCTGTAATGTGCCGCCACACTGAAACGATTGTGGCGTTTAATCTCCTCAACCGGCGGGATTGAGCCAGGCACACCATTCACTGCGGTTTGCGAGCCTACCGTCCAGGGCTGGGTAAACAGATTGTCGTTAACGCTAACCGGCCCGTCGGTCGGTACACCTCGAATATAAACACTGCCTCGGTTTGACGTCCCGCTGCGCCCATAATCAAACAGATTATTGTTTATGATGATGTTTTTCCCGCCGTGGCCCTGTGCGCCCTTGTGCATATCAAACTGATGGTAAGCGCCCCGTGCTCCGCCATTGAGCACAAGGTTGTTATAAGCGTGATAGCCCTCACCGTCATCGCCTTTTCCGGCAATAGCATGACGATTAGCGTTAAAGGTATTGCAGTAGATATCGGCCTGGGCATGACCATTTTGTACCACCACACCGTAGCCCAGTTGGGTACGGATATTATCGTGGATAACGTTGTGATGAATTTTATTGTCGACGGACGTTTTTACGCTAATCCCGGCCCACGGCCAGTGATAAATCTCATTGTTGTCGATATCAATATGATCGGTGCCGGGTAAAAACTGGATACCAATCGTTTTATTCGGCGTGTCCGGTTGTCCAGAGGGACCTTCAATACGCAGCCCGGTTATCCTTGCTTTAGCTTCAACAACATACACAGGATATTGATTAAGTCCGTCATTGAGCCACGGCGTTTGTAATAAAGCGCCCCGACTGCCTTTTTCACCACGATTGCTAAAAAGCGTCTGCCCGGCTTTAATGCGCAAAGCCTGTGACTGATTCGGCACCGTGATGGTGACATCACCCGGAATATAGATGAAGGGATGATTGCTGTCGACAGCCTGTTTCAACGCATCGAAAGTGCGGACAGTAACATAGTGGGCGACGTTATCCGGCGTAAGACGATCCTGATACTGCGCCCCACCACCAATAACATCGCAACTGCCCACCGCGCTAATGGCAGAGCCGGATATCAGTAACAGGCCCGCTATGGCTATTTTCATTTTGGTCATCTCCTGTCGACGCCCGACCGCCGATACAGGCCAGGCTGTCACGTACGCCGTTTTGCAGGGCAGCGATCGCCCTGCCATGTTTTATCCAATGGTACTGTCTACGACCGCCCGCGCTTGTGCAAACAGTTGCTCATAATGCGAGTGGCTGTCCTCAATCGTCTCCTCCACCCCCAGGGTGTTATAGAGGAAATGGACCTCCACGTCACCGATCGCCAGATAGCCCGTAACGCCCATCATGTAATCCGTGATGTTTTTCTCCCAGCCGTATTTAATAAAGGTTTGCTGAGAACCGCCGACCAGCGCCAGCCAGCGTACTTTTTTATCTTTTAACGCGCTGTTTTCACCGTAGGCCAGACCATAGTTCCACACACGTTCCAGATAGCCTTTTAACATGGCGGGATAGCTGTACCACCATAACGGGAAGATAAAAATAATGGCATCCCGATCGTCAAGCTCGTTGAACAGGCGGTGGACTTCCGGCGAGTAGCATTTAGCGGGATTTTCCCACTCTGGTTCGTCCTCTTCCCGCATCGCCGGATCAAAGCCACTGCGGTAGAGATCCAGCGTTTTAACATGCGCACCCCGTTGTTCCGCCCGATGGCGCAGGCTCGCCACCATCTGTGCGGTGAGTGAATCGGCACGGGGATGTGACCAAACGATATACAGGTTTGCTGGTTTCATCTTTCACCTCATCTTGTGTTGAGGCACTCACATTACGCTCGCCACATTACTGTGTGAAACCTATGATTTGAGATGGGTTAATGAGAGATTTTCACTAATGAAACTGAACGTTTATGACTTCGCGACCTTTATCGCGGTCGCCCGCCACAAAAGCTTTCGCGCGGCCGGTGACGAGCTGGGCCTGTCGCCCTCGGCGGTTAGCCATGCCATAAAGCAGCTGGAGCAGCGGCTGAAAATTCGGTTATTCAACCGTACGACGCGAAGCGTTGCACTCACGGAAGCGGGTGCAAATCTGTTTGAACGTTTGCGCCCGGCCGTTGATGAAATCAACGTGATACTCGATGAGGCTAACTGTTTTCGTCAGACGCCAATGGGTTCACTGAAAATTAATTCCTCGCGTCTGGCCTCGCGCATGGTGTTAATCCCGCTGGTGGCCGCATTCAGTCGGCTTTACCCGGATATCCGCGTGGAAATCACCACAGAAGACCGGCTGGTGGATATCGTTAAAGAGGGTTTTGACGCAGGCATTCGTCTCAGCAGCAGGGTTGAAAAAGACATGATCGCCCTTCCTGTCGGCCCCAAAATTAAGTTGGTTGTGGTGGCCACGCCGGACTACTTCGCCCGCCATGCGCCCCCGGCGCACCCACATGACATCGTTAATCATCAATGTGTGATGTTTCGTCACGGCAGCGGTCGCATTTATCAATGGGAATTCGGCGGCGCGGAAGGCAGGCTTGAGATACTTCCGGGCGGTAATATCGTACTGGATGATATGGACTCTCAGCTTGATGCCGTGCTGTGCGGCGCGGGAATGGGCTATCTTTATCACGAACAGGTTAAACCTTACCTGGCGGACGGTCGTCTGATTCCGGTGCTGGAGGCATGGTTACCCGAACAGCCCAGCCTGCAGTTTTACTATCCCAGCCGCCATTATATGTCCTCGGCGTTAAGGGCATTTGTTGACTACATCAAAGCCGCTTCGTCAGCCGCGTTCAGCCGTTAAGCTCGTACTCTTTTAACTTACGCCACAGGGTTGTCGGGCTGATGCCGAGCATGGTTGAGGCGAGCGATCTGCAGCAGTGCGTCTTTGTCGATCACATCGCGATCGGACATTTTTGAAAGACGAACGATAATGCCGTCACAGCCAGAGATATCTCGAATGATATCTTCCTCTCCCATCCCTGAACCCGTAATCAGTTCATAGCCTCGACTTTCTAAACAGGCGCGCCCTTCCGCCATACTTCCTGAGAGGGCAAAATCTTATACGTCATTTAATGATCTCCTGTGTTGAACTCAGCATTTCTTTTGCACCTCAGCAAAAATATAAGGGGAAACAACAGAGCGCAATTCGCTGATATATTTTTTACTGGCAACTAATGATGCGTTTATGTCCATTGCCAAATTTTTTAATATTTATTTTAAAAAATCAATATTGAATACCGACTTCAATCTTCGTTCATTTCAACATAAAATCCACCATTCAATAATACCAACCTAACAACCCAACCTACCATTAAGTCATTCACTTACATATGGAACGGGAAATTAACCCTTCCATTCATCATTTAAAACAATTAAAAAACACCGCAAAGTAAAAATAACCACCCAACCAAAATAAAATCATAAAAAACCATATTAAAAAAACAACAAAGACATTAAAAAACAAACCAGCCAAGAACAATAATTAAAAAACACAATAATAACATACAGTTCCACTCACATAGATCCAGATCATATAAAGATAAATAAGTCGCACGCACAGGAAACTTATTATTGAATTTGTACCGCATTGTCATTTAAAAGTAGTGAGCCATTTAAGCGCGCCTCATTCATCAATGGCTCAGGTAAATACAAAAGATAAATAAAAGGACTTCTCACATGAAACTTAAATTAGTTGCAGTGGCAGTAACTACATTGTTAGCAGCAGGTACAACAAATGCTGCTGAAGTTTATAACAAAGATGGAAACAAACTTGATCTGTACGGCAAAGTACAGGGCTTACATTATTTCTCAGATGACAAAGGTGAAGATGGTGATCAGTCCTATGCTCGTCTGGGCATTAAAGGCGAGACGCAGATTACCGATCAACTGACTGGGTTTGGTCAGTGGGAATACAATATGCAGGCTAATAAAACGGAAAGTGACAACGATCAGTCATGGACCCGCCTGGGCTTTGCAGGTCTGAAATACGGTGACTATGGCTCGTTTAACTATGGCCGTAATTACGGTGTGGTTTACGATGTGACCTCATGGACCGATGTGTTACCTGAGTTTGGCGGCGACACTTACGGTTCTGATAACTTTATGCAGCAGCGTGCCAACGGCCTGGCGACCTACCGTAACACCGACTTCTTCGGTCAGGTTGACGGCCTGAACTTTGCCCTGCAGTATCAGGGCAGAAACGGGGGCAATAGCGGAGAAGGCGCCACCAATAACGGGCGTAATGCTCAGAAGCAAAATGGTGATGGCTACGGTGCGGCTGTAACCTATACCTTCTGGGACGGTATCAGCGCAGGTCTGGCCTATTCTCACTCCAAACGTACTCTGGACCAAAATGGTATGGCACTGGGTGAAGGTGATAATGCCGAAACCTATACCGGCGGTTTGAAATATGATGCCAATAATATTTACCTGGCAGCGCAGTTCACTCAGACCTATAACGCCACCCGCATCGGTGATGGTGCCATCGGTTTCGCTAACAAAGCGCAAAATTTCGAAATGGTCGCGCAGTACCAGTTCGACTTTGGCCTGCGTCCAACCCTTGCTTACCTGCAGTCCAAAGGCAAGGATATTGAAGGCAATTTTGGCGACCAGGATCTGGTGAAATACGTGGGCGTGGGCGCGGCCTATTACTTCAACAAAAACATGTCAGCGATTGTCGATTATAAAATCAACCTGCTGGATGACAATGACTTCACCAACGCAGCCGGTATCTCAACGGATGATATCGTTGCTGTAGGTCTGGTTTATCAGTTCTGATAAGACCTTACTCATACAAAGCCAGCTCTTGTGGGCTGGCTTTTTTGTATTCACTCAGGTGAAAGAGGAAAGCCCTGCAAAGGTTTAGCGGACATTGCCTGTGTGGAAAGTGTCAGTTTCTCCTGCAGGCCGACAGGCTGGATATGTCTGCCTGCCATTGCACGCGGTGCAAGAAAGGGTCGGGCGGCATTGCCATGTATCCTGAGCGACCCGCGCGCCTGACATCGTCGGCCAGTTAAGCGTCCCTTTGCATTTCGCCTCGTCTTCAGGCGGCAAAGCGTATTTGTGGCGGCCCGCCAGCGTTTATACGCACTCTCTGCGCCAGCGGCTTTATTCCCCGGACACAGCCTGCCCTGATGAAAGATGAGCTCCGTCGTCTGGCTTTAGCGGCTGAAATCGCCACCGAGACACAACCTGCATTTTGATGACTTCGGTGACGTTGGTGACATTGGTGACTGACCGGACACTATGCCCGTTTTAGCGATGGGGCGTTCGCCTTCATAAACGCACGCCGCCAATCGTGGTAATCCATATCACCACAGCCCACCGGACAGGCCGAGCCGTATAGCATGAGGCTCTCGAACGGTTTTTTATACTTTTATGGCAGGCCTGGCTGCGAGGCAGACGGAAAGGACGCGACAGCATACCGGGTTCAGGCTTGCCATCACGTCCGTTTTTCAAGGACTGTTAAGACCTTTTACGCGCCAACTTCTCTGTGACGTTCATAACGGAAAAGTAGAACAGCGGTACAAAGAATATTGCCAGCAGCGTGCCGCTGATCATGCCGCCAAACACGCCGCTGCCAATCGCCTGCTGCGTTCTGGCACTGGCCCCACTAGCCAGCATCAATGGCATCACGCCTAACGTGAAAGCAAGTGATGTCATCAGGATAGGTCGCAAACGCATACGCGAAGCTTCCAGCGTTGCCTCAACCAGCCCTTTTCCCCCTTCGTGCATCTGTTTAGCAAATTCGACAATCAGAATGGCATTTTTTGCGGACAGTCCAATGATGGTGATCATGCCGACTTTGAAGAAAACATCATTCTGCATATTCATCAGGCTGACGGCAATGACCGCGCCCAGCAGCCCAAGCGGCACAACCAGCATAACGGAGACCGGGACTGACCAGCTTTCATAAAGGGCTGCCAGCACCAGGAACACCACCAGCATGGACAGCACCATCAGCATCGGCGCTTCGGAAGCCGATTGCTGCTCCTGCAACGAGCCACCGGTCCACTCAATCGCGAATCCTTCAGGCAGCTGTTTAGCCAGGCGACTCATCTCGTTAAGCGCATCGCCGCTTGAATATCCCTGGGCAGGATTGCCGGTTATCTTTATGGACTGATAGCCCTGATAGCGGACTAACTGCAATGGTGCTGTTTCCCAGTCGGCATGAACAAATTCAGAGAGCTGAACCATCCCGCCCGTCGCATTACGGACATACAATCCGAGTATATCGTCGAGCTGCATACGATATTTCGCGTCGGCCTGAATGATGACCTGCTGCATACGATCGCTGTTTGGGAAATCATTAACGTAAAGCGACCCCATCGCACCGGACAGCGTCTGGCTGATTTCGTCAAAAGAAACCCCCATGGCAAAGGCCTTTTGCCGATCGATATTAAGCCTGATCATCTGCCCGTCGGGTAAACCGTCAACGTACACATCCCGCACCACATGGCTTTCCGCCGCCAGGGCCAGTAGCTGCTCTTCCGCCTGTTTCAGCGCTGCATAGCCTTTACCAGCATGATCCTGCAGGCGAAGGGTAAAACCCGATGAATTACCCAGTCCGTCAATGGCCGGCGGGATGAGGTTGAAGGTATCCGCGTCGGGATTAGCCGACATCACTTTCTGAGCACGTTCGGCTTCGGAAAAGGCAGTGGCCCCCTGCCGTTCGCCCCAGTCTTTTAACGTCGTGAAGGCCATGGCGGAGTTGGGGCCGGACCCCGCAAAGCTGAACCCCATAATCGCGATGCTTGACTGGATAGCGGGGCTTGAAAGCACCTGCTGTTCGAACGCTTTAACCACTTTTAGCGTGCGCTCACTCGTAGCGTCTGACGGTAGCTGAATAGAGGTCATAAAGAATCCCTGGTCCTCTTCCGGCAGAAACGAAGAAGGCAGGTTTTTCATCGCAAGGACAAACAGCAGACACAGGGCCAGATAAACCCCCAGTGCGCCGCCCACCCGTTTTAATAAGCGGCTTACGCCGCGACCATAAAGGTGAGTCATGGCGGCAAACTTATTGTTAAACCAGCCAAAAAAGCCTTTTTTCTGATGGGCATGCTTATCAGTGGATTTTAGCAGCGTGGCGCACAGCGCAGGCGTCAGGCTGAGCGCCAGGAAGGCGGAGATTAAGATGGAAACCGCCATGGAGAGCGTAAACTGCCGGTAAATCGCCCCGACGGAACCGCTGGCCATCGCCATGGGAATGAAGACGGCACTCAGCACAAGGGTGATACCGATTACCGCACCGGTTATCTCTTTCATCGCCTTTTGCGTCGCTTCTTTTGGACCGAGCCCCTCTTCCGCCATGATTCGCTCGACGTTTTCAACCACCACTATCGCATCGTCAACGATAATCCCTATCGCCAGAACCATACCGAACATGGTTAACACGTTGACCGAGAAACCGGCCAGCAGCATAACGGTAAAGGTGCCCAGCAGGGCGATGGGCGCAACGATGGCAGGGATAAAGGTATAGCGAACGTTCTGCAGGAACAGGTACATCACCAGGAAGACCAGAATCATGGCTTCTATAAAGGTATGAATCACCTTCTCGATAGAGATCTTCACAAACGGCGTGGTATCAAAAGGAATGCTGTAAGCCATGCCCTCTGGCATTGCCTGCCTCAGCTCGTTCAGGCGGAGTTTGATCCGCTCTGCGGTTTTTACCGCATTTGCGCCGGACGAAAGCTGGATAGCCGCGGCGGTCGAAACATGTCCGTTTTCACGGCTGGCAAAACTGTACGTTTGTGAGCCGAGTTCCACTCGCGCCACATCGCTCAGCACCACGCGTGAGCCATCCGGATTTGCGCGCAGGGTGATATTCGCGAACTCCTGCGGTGAACCAAGCTGTCCTTTAACCAGTAATGGATAGCTAACCTGCTGACCGGCAACCGCTGGCGAGTCGCCGGTACGTCCGGGCGCAATCTGGGTATTTTCGGTAGTAATGGCCCGACTGACATCGCTGATGGTCAGGCGATACTGGCTAAGCCTTACCGGGTCCACCCAGATTCGCATCGCTTTCTCTGCACCAAACAGCTGAACGCGACCGACGCCCTCAACCCGACGAAGCTCTTCTGAAATATTACGGGAAAAATAATCGCTGAGATCGGCCTCGGTAAGCTTGCCATCTTTCGACGTCAGTCCGACGATCATCAAAAAGTTAGCACCTGAGGCTTCAACGCTCAGTCCATTCTGCCGCACGACCTGCGGCAGCCGCGACTCAATCACTTTGATGCGGTTTTGCACGTCCACCTGGGCCAGTTCCGGATCGGTGCCTGGCGCAAAGGTCACCGTTATCGTCGCCATGCCACTGGTATCGCTGGACGATTCGTAATACAGCACATGCTTAACCGATGAAAGCTCGCGCTCAATCAGCGCCACCACACTGTTATTCATGCTTTCCGGCGTCGAGCCTGGATAAGAAGCGTTAATGCTGATGGTTGGCGGTGCGACCGAGGGGTAAAGTGCGACAGGCAATTTTGGAATGGAGAGCAGACCAAACAAGATAATAAAGACGGCAATTACCCAGGCAAAGATGGGTCGATTAATAAAAAACTGAGGCATGATTTACCCTGACTAAACAAAAGAAAGATGCTGGCCAAAGCCCTCATCTGTTGTGCTGTTATTCACGCGCCCTCGCGTGATCTCTGATGTAAAACGTTGTCTGTCAAACCAACATCATCGTGACTGGCTTGCCTGCTGTATGCGTTCACGGCTCCCTGAGTCGGCGCAGAGCAGCCTTATATAAAAGCCGGGTTGCGCGGCCTCCCCGGCAGGCCAGTGCATGGGTAGCCACCGCCTCCCAGAGCGTTTTCTGGGCTGTACGCCCGGCAGAACGACTGAGGGGTTTCACAGGACGGTACGGCGTCGCTATGACGCTTTTCCCCTGAACGGTCATATAAGGATGTTGTGATAAAACTGTTGCGGGATTTAAACCGGTGGCGAACAGTAACAAAAATAAAACACAAAATTTTAATTTTATTAAATTCCGGGGCATCATCACACATACTCTCTAATAATGCGCATTATTCCGGAGTGTAATCCGTTAACAATGACCTATTATGTAAAATTTATGGAGAGAGTATGGATGCGTAAAAGTTAAAAAAATTTATTCATAAAGTAATATATTAGATAGACAACCTAAAAGCGCAGGACGTAATATACGCCAAAATTCATTCATTAAACAGATTAATACAGCACAGGACAAAAATAACCCTCCTGTCTATTTCACCGGGAAAAATCTGATATGAAAATAGCCGAATCCGAAAGGTTAATCATCAGAAAATTTATGGAACAGGATGCGGCGGGCCTGTTTGCGTATTTATCCGATCCTTATCCAGCCTGTTTTTTGGATGAGAAGCTGGAGGATTTTGCCGCCGCCGTGCAGGAAGCAAAAAACAGAAGCCGCGACGCGACGCAGTTTGCCCTGTGTCTGAAACAGACGGATGCCTTAATCGGCCATTTTTTTGCCTCTAACGACGACGAACCTGACGCGAAGACAATGAGCGTGGGATGGTATCTTAATCCTGAATATCACGGTCATGGCTTTGCTCAGGAAGCCGCAACCTGCCTGTTTAATTACTTATTCAAGGTGAAAAATGTGAGGCGCATTTACGCCTACGTTGCGGATTATAACGACGGCTCGCAAAAGTTATGCCAGCGTCTGGGAATGCGGCTGGAGGGCTGTTTCAAAGAGCATGTGTCATTTACTGATGATGACGGCATAACCCTCTATGAAAACACGCTGATTTTCGCCATCTTGCAGAAAGAGTGGTGCGGACGCTGATAGCGTTCCCCGTCACCGCATCACCGCACTACCCGGTCACCTCGCGGTGTGCGAAAGGCAGGCAGGTCGTTTTATTCTGCTTCCCGGCCCGGTGCTTTTGCTGGTCTGCCTGTACTGACAGGCGTAATGTTCCTGATGCAAGGGCGAGCTTAATGTCTGACTGTGCTGCCCTCATCATCCGCAACAGGTTTTATTCATCTTGAGGGCGTTATGAGTAACGATAATCTAATCCTGGTGGCAGAGGATGACTTTGAAATTTCTGATATATTAATCAGTTACATCAAACGCGCCGGAATGAAAGCCGTACATGCGGCAGATGGCGAAAACGCCCTGGCCTTAATCAAAAGCTTACAGCCTGACCTGGTGCTGCTGGACATTCAACTGCCGTTAATAGATGGCTGGAACGTGCTTTCCACCTTGCGTAAAGACAGCAACACGCCGGTGATTATGGTTACCGCGCTGGATCAGGATATCGATAAACTGATGGGGCTTCGCCTGGGTGCCGATGACTATATTGTTAAGCCCTTTAACCCGTCAGAAGTGGTCGCCCGCATCGAAGCCGTTCTGCGCAGAGCCAAAACGCAGGCCCCACCACAAACCCTGATAAGAACCCGCTTTATGACCATCTATCCCGATGAGTTCTCTGTTGAGATCCATAGCGATGGACAGACGTTTACGCCCGTTCTGACGACCACAGAATTTAAGCTGCTAACGCACATGGCAAAATATCCCCGTAAAGTCTTTAGCCGCGAAGAGTTGCTTAATGCCTGCCTGCCCGAAAGCGATACGCTCGACAGAACGGTAGACAGCCATATGAGCAAGTTACGTAAAAAATTTGAAAGCTGTGGTTTATCCGGCGTGCCAGAAAGTATTCGTGGAATAGGCTATCGCCTGGGTGAACAGAAGTGAATAAAGACAAAGCGCTCAGTCGGCAAATCCTCCTGTTTATGCTGTCCCTGACATTTACCATTATTATCGTCGCCGTGGTGGGCTCCTACCTGTTTTACAGCTTTATCATCGATAATTTCCCCGGCGGTTTATCCGCCAGCAACAGTGAAAGCATGACGGTCTTTGACTGGGTCTGGATAGCGATCAGCTCTGTAATCAGCTTCCTGATTGCCTTACTTTTTGCTTTTAAGCTCTCCGCCAAAATACTGAATCCACTCAGCTCCGTTGCCACCAGTTTACGCCGCATTTCTCAGGGGGATTTAAGTGCCCGCGCCGCTAACAGTCGGAGCCGCCTTGGTGAGGTCAATATTCTGGTCAGAGACTTTAACGAAATGGCAGAAAAGTTGCAGACGCTGGATAACGAACGCAAGTCCTGGAATGCCGCCATTGCCCATGAGCTCAGAACGCCCGTCACGATTTTACGCGGCAGGCTACAGGGACTGGTAGAAGAGGTATTTGAGCCCGATCCGCAGCTGTTCAAAAGTCTTTTGCGGCAGACAGAGGGATTATCCCGGCTTATCGACGATTTACGCGTCGTGGGGGCGGCAGAAGGCGGTTCCTTTATGCTGGATGTTAAACCCGTCGCCTTTAACGACGTGCTGGAGAACGTTAGCGCCTCGTTTTGCCATCAGTTTAGCGAGCAGGGATTTAACCTGATCATTGAGCAAAATACTGCCGTTACGCAATGTGATCCGCTGCGGATTATTCAGTGCCTGACCATCTTATTTGATAACGCCCTTAATTACGCCACGCCGGGCGTCATCCGGGTGCGCAGCGGACACCGGGACAACACGTTTTTTATTGAGGTGGAAGATGCTGGCCCCGGGGTGCCCGAGGATTTCCAGCGTCATATGTTTGAGCCATTTCAACGCGGCACGGCGGGACGGGCGATAAACCCAGCGGGATGTGGGCTGGGTTTATCGGTCGCGAAGGCGATTATGCAGGCCCACGGTGGCGACATCAGTTATCAGACCTCCTCTCAGGGCGGTTCACTGTTTTTACTGCGCTGGCCCGTTGCCCTTTAGCGTAGATCCACTGCTGGGCTGGAAGGAAAACGGTGGGTTTTATGGTACGCCTGCTGCTGCCACATCGCGCCAAGCTTAGCATCCCATTCCTGAGGCAGGATTTTAAGCTTGCCGCGCTGGGGCGTTAAGGTTATTTCGCTGAAATACAGGCTGTCGTCTTTGAGCATGATATCCACTCTGCAGTAGTCAATGTCTTTTGCCAGCGCCTGGGCAGCAGAGAGTGCGCGATAGAACAGCGCAGGTTCCGGTATCGAAGCAGGATGGTTGGGATACTCAATCTGGAATGGCTGCAGTTCCCATTTTCTGTTGTAGACATTCACATATTCCCTGCCCTGCTCATCGGTGAAGTCGGCTTCAATAAAACTCGCACAACCCGCAAAGCAGTGGATACGCAACATTTCAGGCGTCGTGCCTCTGTCCCGCCCCTCGAACAGCTCAATATATTCTTCACAAAGAAGGGTCGGCACGATGTCTTTGTATTGCCATTCTCGTGTGCAGTAATACATATTTTTCTTCATGGCCAAATCCAGCGTTAATAACGCGGCTTGCGTATTGAACGTACCTTTATCTTTGCAAATTATCGTGCTGCCACTGTCGTGGTTACACTTAATAACGAAGCTATTTGGCAAGGTGTTAAAATCGATATCTCTGGTGTTTTTGTAGGTATTAATTAACGGCGCGATCATCAGTTCATCGGTTCGGCTGAGCACATATTCACGCACGGCGAGTTTATCTGCCAGCTGCGTATAAAGCGGGTTCCTGTCATAAATCAGTCGATAGCACATTTTTTCATTCAGCGTGACAGGATGAATCAGATTCGGCTCTCTGTTTAGCAACGTGCGCAGTCGTTGCGTATGAAAACGTGTGTCATTGATGAGGAAATACCTCGCGACTTTGAGGTTATATTCCACATATTTAGCGATGTAGTTCAGCCTGTTCATTTCATCCTCCACGAAAGTGGCAGGATGATAAGCAGAATAGATTGCTGGAGTTTGTGTGGATGATGGAGCAGAGATGGAGCAGACGGGCCCTGCCGATAGCGTTGCGGACGTTGCCCAGGCAGCAGCCAGGTCATTTGGCGCTGTACGCACCTGCGGCCGGGTCAACCCGCGCCCCGGAACGCCCTGCCGTCGCGTTTATCACGTTTCATATGGTTAATATTATTTTATCTATCATAAGGTTAATCATCACCACCTTCACTTCTGCGGATTATTTACGCCCCTGTTTTAGCTCAATGTTATTTATTTCTATATCCACCGGTCAGGTTACGTCCTTTTAATCACTCAAGTTATTTTTATACATTTCGGCAAAAAGATAACCCATTTAATAATGATTTCTATTTACATTTTATGTCTGATAAAATTCGCCGCGCCAGAATGTTAAAAGCACGCAGTCTCATTTTATTGATGGACATAACAAATGAAAAAAATGCTTAGCCTGTTGAGTTTTATTTTCCTGACGACGAGTTCCGCCTGGGCAACCACTTATCCTCTGACGATTGAAAACTGTGGTCAGAAAGAAACCTTTACTAAGGCACCCGAACGCGTGGTGGCGCTTGGGCAGAATACCGCTGAGATTCTGCTGTTGCTGGGACTGCAGGATAAAATGGTTGCCAGCGCATTCTGGCCGACCAAAGTCTTACCCCAGTTAGCGGAACAAAACGCCAAAGTGCCGGTACTGACGGTGGAGATCCCCACGCTGGAGTCCATCCTGGCGAAGAATCCCGACTTTGTTGCCGCACAGATTCAGTTGCTGATGGGGCCTAACAGCAAGGTCGCCAAACGTGAAGACTTTGAGTCAGTGGGGATGAATACCTATCTGTCTCCGGGCATGTGTGCCACCAAACAGAACACCGGCGACATTTACGGTAGCCGTGCCACGCTGTGGAATATGTCCTACGTTTATGAAGAGATTGCCGATTTTGCCAAAATCTTTAACGTAGAAGATCGCGGCCAGCAGGTGATCAACGACTTCAAAGCCCGCGAAAGCGCCCTGAGAAAAGCCTTCCCGAAAGGCAAAAAAGATCTCTCCTTCCTGTTTTGGTTCTCCAGTTCCTCGCCGTCTGCCGATGCTTACGTGGGCGGTAAAAACGGCGCATCGGGTTTTATTGCCAATGTGTTAGGCGGTCATAACGCGATTACCACGGAAACCGAGTGGCCCACCGTAAGCTGGGAAAGCATTATTGCCACCAATCCGGATGTCATCGTGGTCACCAGCCTTGACCGTAACCGCTGGAAACTGGATAACGCCGAAGAAAAGATCAAGTTCCTGAAAAGCGACCCGGCGGTCAGCCAGCTGGATGCCGTGAAGAAAGGCCATATTGTGGTGATGGACGGTCAGGCGATGAACCCGACGATCCGGACAATTTATGGTGCAGAACAGGTTGGCGAACAGTTACGTAAGATGGGCCTGAATTAATGCGTGAAGAGGTTGTGCTGGTGCGACGTAATGTGAGCTTTATTGCTATCGCGCTCATCGCCATCGTTGTGCTGTTTGTCGTTATCGCGCTGGGCGTCAGCGTGGGCGAACTGTCGATACCGTTGAAATCGGTGATGTACACCGTGACCAATAAACTGGGTATGACGGATGTGCCCGTTAATCGCATTCATGAAAGCGTTATCTGGGATTTCCGTTTAAGCCGGGCATTAGTTGCGGCGCTGAGCGGTGCGGGCCTGGCCATTTGCGGCGCCGTCCTGCAGAGCCTGTTGAAAAATGCGCTGGCCGAACCCTATGTGCTGGGCGTTTCGGCTGGCGCATCAACAGGTGCGGTGTTGATCGTGGTATCGGGCGTCGGGGCCGGCGCCATCTCGCTGTCTCTGGGTGCCTTTACCGGTGCCTTTGCCGCTTTTGCGTTTGTTGCTCTGCTGACCAACGGCGCGCGCGGCGGAACAGAACGTACCATTCTGGCCGGTGTGGCGGCATCGCAGCTCTTTAATGCCATTACCGCTTACACTATCAGTACCTCGGCTAACGCCCAACAGGCACGTGACGTGATGTTCTGGCTGCTGGGCAGCTTTAGTGGCGTGCGCTGGCCTGAGTTTCAGTTGGTTCTGGTGATTGTGCTGATCGGCTTAGCGGTCTGCCTGTACTACTCCCGCGCGCTGGATGCCTTTACCTTTGGTGACGATGCAGCGGCCTCGCTGGGTATTCCGGTCGGCGTGGTCCGTCTGGTGCTGTTCACCGCGACCGCCCTGATGACCGCCACGATTGTCAGCATGGCAGGCTCGATCGGCTTTGTCGGTTTGGTCGTTCCCCATGTGATGCGCTTCTTTTTTGGGCCGCTGCACAGCCGGTTGCTGGTGGCCTGTGCCATTGCGGGCGCAATTCTGATGGTGCTGGCGGATATCGCATCACGCATGTTGATTGCGCCACAAAGCCTGCCGGTTGGCGTAGTCACCGCGCTGGTCGGCGTGCCTTTCTTTGCAATTATTATTTATCGCTCCAGGACGCAATAATGAGCATCAGCGCGCAAAACCTTACCTGGAAGGTAGGGAAAAAAATTATCGTTAACGATGTCTCCCTGGCGGTGTCACCGGGCGAAACCGTGGGTTTGCTGGGGCCGAACGGCTCCGGTAAGTCGTCACTGTTGCGCCTGCTGGCTGGCCTGCGTAAGCAACATAAAGGCAAGGTACTGCTGGATGGCAAAGATCTGTCATCCATTGCCAGAAAGCAACTTGCCCGTCGCGTTGCCTTTGTGGAGCAACATGCGTTAACCAGCGCCAATATGACCGTACGTGATGTGGTGAAACTGGGTCGAATCCCGCATCATTCGCCTTTTTCCAGTTGGACACATCAGGACGACGAGATAGTCGAAGCCGCACTGAAGCGCGTGGATATGTGCTCACGCTGCGATCAGGGCTGGCAAAGTCTTTCCGGCGGGGAGCGGCAGCGCGTGCATATCGCCAGAGCGTTAGCGCAGGCACCCAATGAAATTCTGCTTGATGAACCCACTAACCACCTGGATATTCACCATCAACTCCAGTTGATGAAGCTGATCAGCGAACTTCCGGTTACCAGTATTGTTGCCATCCACGATCTGAATCATGCGGCACTCTTCTGTGACCGGCTGATTGTGATGCTGGAGGGGGAACTGATTGCCCAGGGATCGCCAGATGAGATCCTGACCGAATCCCTGCTGTGGGAGGTGTTCAAGGTCAGAGCTAAAATTGAGCCATCGCCAGTACATGGCAAGAAGCATATTCATTACTATGCCTGACGCCGCGCTGCGTTTTTAAATCTGTGTCACCGTTACCGCCGCGCCCGGCCTCCCGTTGATGGGCGCCGGTTCTGCCAGTCAGCCAGTTTGTCTTTGCTATCGGCCTCTATGCGCGGGTGCTCTTTCTGGCGCTCTTTCTGCGCAATGATATGCGCCTGTCGGGCAGCCTGAGTGGATTGCTCCTGGGGCTGCGCATCTTCGCGCAACAGTGTTTCAGGTCGGGGGCGCTGCGCTGGCCGGAAATGTCATGATGGGCAACCCGCTAAATGCTGTGCTGACGCCGTCTCCAGAAGCCACCCCGGCAGGGTTACAACTGGCAAGTTTTCCTTTTCTGAGTGCTGTCGCCCTGCTGATTATTTGTCGCCCATTAAAGAATAAAAGGCAGGCCAAATCGCACCGCGTATTTTATAAGAACAGAGATAAGATGTATTAATTATTAAAGGATGAACCATTTGCAGGATTTACGTCCTGGCTCTTTTTTTAATAAGCCACTGTTTTCCAGCTTCAGTAACCAGTTTCTCGCGGCATAAATAGACATATCACATTCATCCGCAACGTCCCGGGTCACAATGCCTTCAGCCTGACGTTTAATCAGGCACATCATCACGTCTTTCATTTTGGGTTTTCTTTCCGTTTCCTGAAGCTGATTCCATTTCGCCTCACACTGAATTTTATATGCTAAATTTTTCATCGCTGGCTCCGTATAAAGGTCAAAACCTGACTTCATTGAAGAAATTAAACGCCCGGATAAGATCGCCTGTCTGTAACAGCAACAAACCTCACTGACGGCAATCTTACCGACGGCTTAATTTAACAATGACGCCAAAGGACAACCACAAACACTTAAACTAGACCAATATTAGATACAAAATTCTAATTTTATAAATAAATACAAAACTATCATCTGCATAAGACAACATGAAGCTCGCGCAAGGCGCACCAGAAAAGCAAAAAAAGCGCGCACTCAGGCGAACGTGCCGCATTTTATGCAGCCCGCTATAACGTGCACGGCGGGTAAATCAGTTAGCGTGTATGGCAGACAATGAGCGGTAAAACGCGCGTGCCAATTAATACCGCATCATCCATATCGGTTATTTTGGTGATATAGAGGTAAGAAAAATCAGTATTCAGGACGTTAGCAGGCACATTATCCCGCAGGCCCCGGTGGACGGTGAAATGATTGAGTTTATAAAGAAACTGGATATAGGGAGAATACTGGAACTCCGCATTGCGTCTTAATACGTAATCTTTACCGTTTTTATGCACGGTGCCATCAACAGAGACCATTGCCTCGCCTGAATAACGTAGCGTCAGCACAAAGCTGGCATCCAGATGAAAGTCGGTGGTCGCATCGCGCTGTTGTAAATTGGCCGCACAGGTAAATTCAAACATTTCACTGTGCGATTTAACGTAGTAATAGCTGACATAAACCAGCAAGCCCACTAAGACAGTTATCAGACCCAGCAACGAGGCAAGGCGTTTTTTACGGATTGTCATTGTCCGGCCTCCATCCCAGCTCTGTATAATTTGAGCATGCTATTTTTTTGTTCTCTGTTCTGACGCAGTAAGAGACATACATGTTGCCAGGGTGTCCGGCCATAACATTCCTGTCGGCATAAAACATATACCGACCACCCTTCTGACAGGCCATCTGGCTACTCGCAATTATTTTGCGCCACACCGCTTCAGTCGGAAACGTCGATTCTCCAGGGTGAACCGGAAGATAAAACACATCACAGCCGTTAAGTTGGCCGACGCTGATGGGCGTCATCGTCTTTTCTCTTATGAGCTGCGGGAGCAGAAATCCAGCCCCCACCAGCACCAGGATGCCGAAAAACACCCAGTAACGACGCGCGTTGCGGCGTGTAACCGGTAAGGAGGCAGGAGGAATGTCCTCCGGGGAAGACTCAGGCTGGATTTCCGTTTTGTGGATACGGATAACCGGATTAAAAACGAACCCCACTTTGTAGACGGTGGTGATCGCCTCCTGATCGATGCCAAGAGAGGACAACCCACGCCGTATTGCTGAAACGTAAGCATTCAGGCTGTTAGAAGATGGCGTTGCGCCCGTTTCTTGCCAGAAGTTATCCAAAATCTGTTCCCGGGACAGCACGACGCCGGCGCTTTTCAGAAACATTTCCAGTAAATGGTTGCAGGCCGGCGATAACGGCACGCTGGTTTCGCTGGAATCCACCAGACACAGCAAACTCTGAGCCGGTATATACCGAACCAACTCATCAATCACATACTCTGTCTGTTGCATTCTGTCCTCCGGCAACAAACAGCGTGGATAACCCATAAAAAACACATACGTGGCAACGAACCTTTATCTGCTCAGGGAAAGACGCGCAATTATTCGCTGTAGAGCACCATGCCCGAACGATAAATGCGTATTCAGATACAGCAGCCTTATCGTCGTGAAGACCAACACGGAATGTTAACGACCCACGCCCGCTGTGGTGGACGCGGTATAGCAGATATCGGCTTACCTGAAGATTCCCCGACGCTGGGGCGGTGAATTTTTTGCAAATTGTATCAGAGAAATCCGACGGGAGAGAGGGAATGACTAACGGCTGGTTTACATTTATGGCATCGCTTTTGATAAATTGATCCATAACAACGTGTGCAATGCAGAAAAACGTGGGGATTTTGCGGGAAGACAGGTGGATGCCTGGGCAAAGCGTTGCTGACATCCACCTGCGGTTGATTAGGTTATGGGTTTACCGCTCGCTGGGGGATTAATACCAGCGCCCGAAACGTTTGATATAAAACATTTTCATGCCCTGCGCCACCAGGCAGTAGCTCAACAACGTCAGCACCAGCCAGGGGAAATAGTGCCATGGCAGCGGCACTAACCCGACCATAGCGCCAGGCGAAGAGAATGGCAGCAGAATCCCGGCGGCGGAAATCCCCACGGTGGTCAACAGCACGGGTAACCGGGCACAGCTCTGAATAAACGGGATTTTCTGTGTGCGTAGCATGTGCACCACCAGCGTCTGTGACAGTAAGCCTTCCACAAACCAGCCGGACTGGAACAGCGACTGTGCACCCGCATGATTCGCGCCAAACACATACCACATCAACGCAAAGGTCGTGACATCGAAAATGGAAGACGTTGGCCCCATCCACAGCATAAAGCGTTTGATGTTACCGGCATCCCATTTGCGGGGTTTACGCAGAAACTCGCGGTCCATTTTATCCCAGGGCAGCGCCAGCTGAGAGATGTCATACATCAGGTTCTGAATCAGGAGCTGAACAGACAGCATGGGCAGAAAAGGAATAAACGCACTGGCAATCAGCACGGAGAACACATTGCCAAAATTTGAACTGGCCGTCATGTTCAGGTACTTGATGATATTGCCAAAGGTTTCACGCCCTTTCAGCACGCCCTCGCCCAATACCGCTAAATCTTTTTCCAGCAAAATAATGTCCGATGACTCTTTGGCGATATCTGTCGCGCTGTCGACCGAGATCCCGACATCCGCCTCGCGCAGTGCGGGCGCATCGTTGATCCCGTCGCCAAGAAAGCCGACGGTGTGTCCATTTTGCTGCAGCAGTTTAAGCACACGTGACTTCTGCTGAGGCGTGAGTTTGGTAAAAATCATGCAGCGTTCTAAGTCCCGACGCAGTTCGTCGTCGCTCATGGCGTCGATGTCGTTGCCGGTCAGCATGGCTTCTGAAGCCAGCCCGATTTCCTGACAGACACGCATTGTCACTAACGGGTTATCACCAGTGAGCACTTTGACCTTAATCCCGCTGTCTTTCAGCGCCTGTATTGCCTTGCCCGCGCTCTCTTTCGGTGGGTCCAGAAACGTCAGCATGCCTTCAAGGGTTAATTCGCACTCATCATCGCGGCACAGCGGCAGCGATATTCCCTCCTCGCGCGTAGCGACCAGCAGCACACGAAAACCCTGCTGATTGTAATGACGGGTCAGCGCTAACAACGCTGCACGCTTTTGCTCGCACAGTGGAATCGTCGCATCGCCCTGGCGCAACGAGGTCGCCGCTGCCAGCATTTCTTCTACCGCGCCTTTGCAGATCAACAACGGACGATGGTTATGCAGATCTTCCACCACTACCGACACACGACGGCGGACAAAGTCAAAGGGCAGCTCGTCGACTTTCTGAAACTGACTGCACGCGGCTTTAGACAGGCTTTGCTCGCCAAATTTCAGTACCGCGCGATCCATTAAATTTTTTGCCCCACTCTGGCTGCTGCTGTTAAGCCATGCCAGCAGCAAGACTCGCGCATCTTCTTCGCCGTTGCCGTTAAGGTGCGCCGACAGCAAAATATTGTCCTGTGTCAGCGTGCCGGTTTTATCGGTACAGAGCACATCCATTGCTCCCAGGTTCTGAATGGCGTTCAGGCGTTTAACAATGACCTTGCGGCGTGACATGGCAATGGCGCCTTTTGCCAGATTGGCACTGACAATCATGGGCAGCATTTCCGGTGTCAGGCCCACCGCGACGGCCAGCGCAAACAGCGTGGCATCCATCCAGTCACCTTTGGTGAAGCCATTAAGCAGTAAGACGATCGGCACCATCACCAGCATAAAACGGATGAGGAGCCTGGAAACGCTGTTCACACCGCGGTCAAATGACGTTTGCGGCCGGCGACCAGACAATGAAGCCGCCAGCGAACCAAACCAGGTTTCACTGCCGGTGGCGACGACCAGCGCTCTGGCCGTGCCGCTGGCAACATTGGTCCCCATCAGGCAGCTGTTTTTGAGTTCAAGTACGCTGCGACCGGGCTGCTCTTCGATCTCCACGCCAGCGCTGAGATCGTTTTTTTCCACAGGCAAGGATTCACCGGTCAGGATCGCCTGACTGATAAACAGATCGCGTGAAGTCAGCAGGCGTACGTCAGCCGGCACCAGATCCCCCGCGCTCAGTAAAATGACATCGCCTGGCACCAGTTCGCGCATATCAATATCGTAGCGACGGGAGATGGCACAGCCCTCTTCCCGACGCAGCACGGTGACCTGAGTGCGCACCAGGGATTTCAGTGCCTGGGCCGCGCGATTGGTGCGAAACTCCTGCCAGAAACGCAACAGCCCGCTGAGCGTCACCATGGTCAGAATAATTATCACGCCGGAAAGATCGGTTTCCTCACCGGCACGTAACGGCAGCCAGTAATCCGTTATCCCGCTCACCAGCGCCAGTACCATCAGCACATAAATAAACGGATTATTGAATGCCGTAATCAACTGGATAAACGCAGAAGGCGCTTTCTCGTGCACGACTTCATTCCGGCCATAGTCGCCGAGTCGCGCTTTGGCTTCTGCGTGCGTCAGTCCTTCATAGCTGCTGTGCAGATTGCTGAGCGTCACATCGGTGCGATGGCGTGCTTCGCGCTCGATGGCATAAGGTGTTTTTGATTTTTTTACTGAACGTTGCGCGTTATAAACCCTTGCGGCTTGTTCGATTTTCATGTCGCTCATGTCGACATCTCCCTGATTTAAAGCAACAGATATCCTGCATGCGTAATAATGCATGCCCGGTTTTCCGGTGATGACCGGTTTATTTAAGGTGTCCGCCTTTCAGGACAGGTAAATAATTCCCGCCGCGCAGCCGTAATATCAGGCCGCCATAGGTCGGACCTTGCGAAATAAACGCAAAGCAAAGGAAGACGAAATGTGAAAGGGTGCGCAGCCCGCAGCTACGCCTGTCGAGGCGGAGGAAAAAGTGCCAGAATATACATCAACATAGCGTGCTCTCGCGGTGACTACAGCGTTTATTTTAAGGAGAGCAATCGAAACCTACAGAGGGGATTGCTGCCCGCCAGGTGGCAAGCAGCGAAATGCAGTTAGCTTGCCGGAGTTAAATCGTATTTAGGGTGACTGTCCAATGTATGACTCCTGCAACTATTTTGACGTAGTATAAACGCCGCACCCGGCGGGTAAAGAAAAATAGCCGTTTAACCGGCGTTTCGTTTATTAACCGTTTCTGTTACACCCTACGATTTTCATTTCGTCTTATAACCGTCCTGCATTGGTTATAACTTTTTTGCATATCATTAGCCCATAATGGACTATTCTTTGCATGAGCCCTTTCGTACACTCGCGTTACTTTCTCAGGCAAGGATTTTCCATGAAAAAAATAATTCCATCACTACTGGCCTTGTCACTGGCCACCGCCTTTAGCGTAAACGCTGCCACACCGAAAGACACGCTGGTCGTGGTTCAGTCGACCGACGATGCCGACAGCTTCGATCCGGCTAAAGGATTTGAACTCACCAGCGTACAGGCTTTTACCAACATTTATCAGCGCCTCGTTCAGTCCGATCCGCAAAATCCGACCGACTTAAAACCGACGCTGGCAACCTCCTGGCAGCCAGGCAGTGACAACCGCAGCCTGACGTTTGCGTTACGTAAAGGCGCGACGTTTTCCAGCGGTAACCCGCTGCGTCCGGAAGATGTGATCTTCTCGCTGGGCCGTGTTGTGAAACTGAATCTTGATCCCTCCTTTATTCTTACCCAGCTTGGCTGGAACAAAGATAACGTGGATGGCTTCCTTAAAAAGGTCGATGACGACCATGTGCAAATCAGCTGGACTGCCGACGTCAGCCCGGCCTACGTACTGAGCCTGCTCTCCGCACCGGTTTCTTCCATTGTGGATGAAAAGACCGTGACGGCACATGCCACCAAAGGCGATTTTGGCAACGGCTGGCTGGCGACCAACTCCGCCGGGAGCGGCCCGTACCAGATCCGCAAGGTAGTCATGCACCAGGCCGTTATCCTGACCGCCAACCCGATGTCGCCGGCGGGTGCGCCAAAGATCAAAAATATTCTGATTAAGAACGTGCCGGAACCGGCTGCCCGTCGTTTACTGCTTGAGCAGGGTGATGCGGACATTGCCCGTAATCTGGGCGCAGACCAGATCGCCTCGCTCAAAGGCAAAAGCGGCGTGACCACCAAAGCCTTTCCGATGGCCTCGCTGTATTACATCCAGTTCAACGTGGGCAACAAAAACAATGCCGCGCTTAAAAACCCCGCCTTCTGGGAAGCGGCACGTTACCTGTTCGACTATAAAGGCATTGCCGGTCAGTTGCTGAAAGGACAGTTCGATGTTCACCAGACATTTCTGCCGAAAGGTTTTCTCGGTGCGCTAAACGATACGCCTTACAGTTACGATCCTGAAAAAGCGAAAGCGATTCTGAAAAAAGCGGGCCTGACCAACGTCAGCTTCACCCTGTCCACCAGCAATCAGCCACCTTACCTCGATATCGCGCAGGCCCTGCAGGGCAGCTTTGCCAAGGGCGGCGTGAAAGTCGACGTGTTACCGGGACTCAGTTCTGAAGTCTCGACGCGCGTAAAAGCGCATAACTACGAAGGCACGCTGAATGCCTGGGGTGCGGACTACTTTGATCCCAATACCAACGCCGCGTCCTTTGCCTATAACCCGGAAGATGGCAGCAAGACGATTGCTTACCGTTCCGACTGGCATATCCCGGAGCTGAACAAGCAGGTTCTGGCGGCAACCGCCGAGAGCGATCCGAAAAAACGCGTTGCGCTCTACCAGGCCATGCAGCGTGAAGTGCTGAAAAGCTCCCCTTATGTGATTGGCCTGCAGGCGAAAAACCTTATCGCCCTGCGCGACAATCTTAAGGGCTACGTTCAGGGCATCAACCCGGACATGGTTTACTATTCGCAGGTTACGAAGTAATGGCACACTCTGCCTCTTCTGCCGGGTCCTCCCGGCATATTTGGCGGCGCGTTGGCCGCCTTTCATCAGGCTTACTGTCGCTGGTGATCACCCTGCTGGGGTTACTGGCGTTCACCTTTATGCTGTCGCATCTGTCCCCTATCGATCCGGTACAGCAGATAGCAGGCGATCATGCCAGCGAAGCGACCTATGCGCAGGTGCGTCACGACCTTGGGCTGGATCAACCGGTACTGATGCAGTTCTGGCACTACGTCGAGCACCTGTTGCGCGGCGACCTTGGGGTTTCCCGTCTGACCAACCAGCCGGTCAGCAGCGACCTGCTCCAGACGTTTCCGGCAACCATTGAGCTGGCCACCTGCGCGATGATTTTTGCCGTGGTGTTTGGCGTCTTGCTGGCACTGCTGGCCGCCTGGAAACCCGGCAGCGTGATTGATAACGTCGCCCGTTTTATCTCCCTGCTGGGTTACTCCGTGCCGGTCTTCTGGCTGGGCCTGCTGGGCCTGTTGCTGTTTTACGCGGTGCTGCACTGGTCTGCCGGGCCGGGGCGACTGGATGATATCTGGGCCTATACGCTGGAGCCGAAAACCGGCTTCGTGCTGATTGACAGCTGGCTGTCAGGTGACCGGGAGATATTCTGGAACGCCGTCGCGCACTTATGGTTACCGGTAGTGATCCTGGGTCTGCTGGCGATGGCAGGCATTACACGGTTGCTGCGCGCCGCGCTGCTGGAAGAGAGCAGCAAAGAGTATGTGGTGCTGGCGCGCGCTAAAGGCGCGGGCCGGGTGCGTATTCTGCTGCGTCATATCTTCCCTAACGTGCTTGGTACGTTGATTACCGTGATTGCCCTCTCTTACGCCACGCTGCTGGAAGGCTCGGTCCTGACGGAAACCGTGTTTGCCTGGCCCGGCGTGGGACGCTACATGACCAATGCGCTTTTCTCTGGCGATGTGCCGGCGATTTTAGGTGCCACCTTACTGATCGGCGGCTGCTTTATCCTGATTAACGCGCTGGCGGATGCCCTTACCTGGTTAACCGACCCGAGAACACGATGACGCAACAACTCACTGAACTTGAAACGGTGCGACCACGCCGCAGTCGCCGCCGGATTACCTCGTTAACCATTGGGTTAACGCTGGTGGCTATTGTCATTCTGATGGCACTGCTGGCTCCGCTGATCGCGCCGTACGATCCGAATCTGCAAACCATCTCCAGCCGGTTGCTGCCGCCTTCGGCTGCACACTGGTTTGGTACCGACGGTTTTGGCCGCGACCTGCTGTCCCGGGTGATTTATGGCGCGCGTCCTACGCTGCTGCTGGTCTCGTTAATTCTGATCCTGACCATTCCGGTCGGCTTACTGGTGGGGATTACCGCCGGTTATGTGGGCGGCTGGACCGAGCGCGTGTTAATGCGCATTACCGATATTTTTCTGTCGCTGCCCAATCTGGTGATTGCGCTGGCGCTGGTCGCGATAATGGGGCCGGGACTGATGAACGGCGCGCTGGCGCTGGCGCTGACCAGTTGGCCGCCGTTTGCCCGTCAGGCGCGAGCCGAAACGCTGTCCCTGCGGCGCAGTGACTATCTGGCCGCCGCCCGTATGCAGGGAATTACCGGTTTTCGCCTGATGTTCGGCCATATTCTGCCACTGTGCCTGCCCACGGCGGTGGTGCGGGCCGCACTCAGCCTGGGCGGGATTATCCTGGCCGCAGCCGGACTGGGCTTCCTGGGCATGGGCGTGCAACCGCCTACCGCCGAGTGGGGTTCCATGGTGGCAGAAGGCAGTAAGGTGATTTTTGACCAGTGGTGGGTGGCTGCCGCACCTGGCGCGGCCATTCTGTTTGCCAGCCTGGCCTTTAATCTGACAGGCGATGGCCTGCGTGACCGACTGGATACCCGACATGCAAAATAACATTCTTGTAGAGTCGCTGAGCATCCGCAGCGGCGACGCGACGCTGGTGGATAATATCAGCTTCGCCATCGGACGTGAGCGCGTGGCGCTGGTCGGTGAGTCCGGTTCCGGCAAATCACTCACTGCGCGCACCTTGATGGGATTACTGTCGCCATCGCTGCATCTGCACGCCAGCCAGCTGCAGGTCGCCGGTGAAAACGCCCTGACCCTGAATGAACGCAGCTGGAGTAAGCTTCGTGGTGATCGCGTAGCCATGGTGATGCAGGACCCCAAGTATGCGCTGAATCCGGCGCGGACGATCGGCTGGCAGGTTGAAGAACCGCTGATTCTGCACCGCCGTCTGAGCCGTGCAGAACGGAAAGAAAAAGTCTGCGATATGCTCAACGCGGTGGGTTTGCCGGACCCACGTGCTCTGATGCAGTTTTATCCGCACCAGCTTTCAGGCGGAATGGGCCAGCGCGTGATGCTGGCGATCGCCCTGATTACCGATCCTGCCTTTTTGATTGCCGATGAGCCTACCTCCGCGCTGGATCACGCCATGCGCGATCAGGTGCTGGCGCTGATCCGCCAACTGGTTGAATCCCGTAATATGGGCCTGCTGCTGATCAGCCACGATCTGCAACAGGTGTCAGAACACTGCGAGCGCGTGATGGTGATGTACAAAGGTCGGGTGCTGGATACGCTGCCTGCTGCCGACCTGCCTCAGGCGACACATCCTTACACCCGCACGCTGTGGTCATGCCGTCCCAGTAAAGCGACACATGGACAACTGCTGCCGGTGCTGGACCGTGCAGCGCTGGAGGCCAATAACGATGATTAATCTGCATAACCTCAGCGTGTCACACAAACAGGGTTACGATCTTCGCACCGTGGTGCACGACGTGAATCTTCAGGTGAACGCCGGTGAGTGCTTTGGCCTGGTCGGCCCGTCCGGCTGTGGTAAATCGTCGCTGCTGTGGGTCATGGCGGGGCTGAATCCCCACTGGCAGGGGGAGATGCAGCTGGCGGGACATCCGGTGCTGCCGGGCAACACCTTTACCGGTGCGCTGCGTCAGGAAGTGCAGATGGTGTTTCAGGACCCTTACGCGTCCCTGCATCCTCGCCACCGCCTGCGCCGCACGCTGGCTGAGCCGCTAAAACTGCTGAAGCGGGATAACATTGCGGATCGTATTTATGACGGATTTCGCCATGTGGGTCTGGACCCGACATTAGCCGATCGTTATCCTCATCAGCTGTCCGGCGGCCAGCGTCAGCGCGTGGCGATTGTTCGCGCCCTGCTGCTGCAACCCAAAATACTGCTGCTGGATGAGCCGACGTCAGCACTGGATATGTCAATACAGGCTGAAATCCTCAATCTGCTTAACGATCTCAAGCGTCAGGATGGCCTGACCATGGTTCTGGTCAGCCACGATCCCGATGTGATTGACCATATGTGTGACCGTGCCGTACGCATGGCGCAGGGGCGGATCGTTGAGCACATTGCCGCCCCAGCCTAACGTAAGGAAAAACGATGACCATCAGACTCCGCCCGCTGGAAAGAGAAGATCTGCACTTTGTGCACCAGTTGGATAATAACGCCAGCGTCATGCGCTACTGGTTCGAAGAGCCCTATGAGGCGTTTGTTGAGCTGTCAGATCTTTACGACAAGCACATTCACGATCAGACCGAACGGCGTTTTGTCGTCGAGCATGAGGGGCAAAAAGCGGGAATGGTGGAATTAGTGGAGATCAACCATGTCCACCGCCGCGCCGAGTTTCAGATCATCATCGATCCGACACATCAGGGCAAAGGCCTGGCGACGCAGGCCGCCCGGCTGGCGATGGATTACGGTTTCTCGGTACTGAACCTGTATAAGCTCTACCTGATTGTCGATCAGGAAAACGAGAAAGCGATCCACATCTACAGCAAACTCGGTTTTGAGATTGAAGGCGTGTTAAAACACGAATTCTTCATCAATGGCGAGTACCGCAATACAATCCGGATGTGTATCTTCCAGCATCAGTACCTTGAACGGCATAAAACCCAGGGCAGCATGGTCAAACCCACGGCCCAGTAATCAGCCGCGCGCGCCAACCGGATTCATGTAAGGACGAGGATGCTCCGGCTCCAGGTTGTACATCCCTCCATAGAACGGATCGACCAGTAACCAGCCCGGTAAGCCAAGCAGTGGAATGTTCCCCAGCAGGTACCACAGGTTGGCGCGGGCCTCGATCGGTACCGTCACCGGCACATAGCCCGGGCTTTCCAGCATCAGCAAATAGTGCTTCTTGCCAAAGTAGCTGTGGTTGGATTTCTCCAGGATGACGGTTTTGGGCGTGTATCCTTCCGCAACCGGACGGCCGTTTTCATCCTGCACGGTAAAACGCGCGCCCGGCGGCTGCGAATCGATCAGGACCGATTGGGTTTCATTGCCAACAATGGTGGCGCAGCCGCTCAGGAGCATTGCGGCGGCGAGAGCCAAAATGTGCTGTTTCATGGAAGGGTCCGATAAAAGTCAGGAAGCACAGTGTAAACCGCCCTTCCCACCTTTTCATCTGTCTCAATCGGGCTATCATCGCCCGATTCTGCTGCTTTATTGCGGTTGACAATGCCGGGCAATAGCCGCGATGTCTGCAGGCGAGGTACGGCAACAGCCGCCAATTAACCGGGCACCGGACTGCTGCCACTCGGTAAACTTGTCATGCAAGGTGCAGCCAGAGGGGGCAGAATGCCAGGTTTTACTGCTGGCATCGTACTGCTCACCTGAATTGGGATACACCACCAGCGGTTTGTCTGTCAGGCGCTGTAGCTGTTGTAAGGCCGGCGTAACGCTGTCCAGCGCGATACAGTTGATCCCCATCGCGACAACCTGCGGCTGCGCATTCAGATACGCGGCCACTTCATGCAGCGGCGTACCATCGCTGATGTGTTCGGCATCACGCAGCGTAAACGAGAACCAGGCGCTGCTGTCAGGAAATTCACCTAACAGGGCAACCAGCGCGCGCGCTTCAGCAAAGGAAGGGAGCGTTTCGCAGGCGAGCACATCTACGCCCGCCGCCAGTAAGGCGGTAATGCGTGGGCGATGAAACGCCATCATCTCGGCTTTGGGCAGCGCATAGTCACCCCGGTATTCCGAACCATCGGCCAGAAACGCGCCGTAGGGTCCGACAGAGCCGGCCACCAGCAGGATCGTTTCATCGGCCTGCGTCGCCAGATAATCACGACGGGCGCGGGCGGCCAGTTCAACACTTTGTCCGATCAGCGCCAAAGACTGTTGTTCGTCCAGGCCGCGCGCCGCAAACCCCTGCGGCGTCGCCTGATAGCTGGCGGTAATCGCGCAGCGCGCGCCCGCCGCAAAATAGTCGTAGTGCACCTGATAAATCAGCTCAGGGTTTTCCATCAATACTTTTGCAGACCACAAGGCATCCGCCAGATCACAGCCTCGGGCCTCAAGCTCGGTCGCCAGCGCCCCATCCAGAATCAACGGTGCAGACTGTTGTAGTGCGTGCGCAACAGGATTATGCGACATCCCTGGCCTCCTTAGCCTGTGTTTTTTTGTGCGTGACATGGTAAGCGGCATAACAAAACAGCACAAACGGAATTCCGCACCACAGGGCGATGCGCTGCGAAGGATCGAATGCCAGCCCCACACAGGCCAGCAGGCAAAGCAGGAAGCCCAGGACTGGAGTGAGCGGATACAGCGGCGCGCGGTACACCAATTCCTGTAGCGATTTCCCCTGTTGCACATGACGCCTGCGGAAAACGTAGTGCGATGCGCAGATGCTTAGCCACACGGCGACCACCGCAAAGCCAGAGATAGCAGACAGCGCCACAAACACGGTATCCGGCGCGATAACACTGGAGAACAGCGCCAGCAGGCCGCCTATCATACTGACCGTGATTGCCAGCAGCGGTACGCCGCGTTTGTTGACCCGGGCGAAAGCGCGCGGCAGCGTCTTTTCATTGGCCAGCGACCACAGCATACGGCCCGAGGCATACAAACCTGAGTTAGCGGCCGACAGGATGGCAGTCAGTATCACAAAGTTAATGATATCCGCCGCCCACGGAATGCCGATCTTCTCAAACACCAATACAAAGGGGCTTTTGACGATACCGGCCTGGTCCATTGGGATCAGCGCCGCCAGCACGAAGACCGTGCCGACAAAGAACAGGATCAGGCGCGCGACGGTGGTGCGAATCGCCAGCGGCACGACTTTCTGTGGATTTTCGGTTTCACCAGCGGCAATACCAATTAACTCGGTGCCGGAAAACGCAAAGTTCACCGCGACCATGGTCATGAGAATCGGCAACACGCCATTGGGCAGCCAGCCGTGAGCCGTGATATTACTTAATCCCGGCGCAGGCGTACCGTCCTTCATGGGGATAAAGCCAAACATCGCCGCACCACCCAGCACGATAAAGGCAACGATGGTGATGACTTTGATAATGGAAAACCAGAACTCCCCTTCGGCAAAGAAGCGGGTGGAAATCACGTTGAGCAGATAGATGGCAATACAGAACACCAGGCACCATATCCACACCGGCACGTGTGGAAACCAGTACTGCATACAGAACCCTGCCGCCGTGAGGCTGGAGCCCAACGCCACGGTCCAGGTCAGCCAGTACAGCCAGGCAACGGTATAACCTGTGGCCGGGCTCAGGTAGCGGGCAGCATACACGTGGAACGCCCCCGTTTCAGGCATGGCGACCGACAGCTCACCCAGACAGGCCATGACGAGCCAGACCACCAGCGCGCCAATCAGATAAGCCAGCAGCGTGCCTGCAGCTCCTGTCGTGGAAATAATGTAGCCGGTATTAAAAAACAGGCCGGTGCCAATAACGCCACCCAGCGATAACATCACCAGATGACGAACTTTCATGGTTCGCTTGAATTGATCCTGCGAAGAAGTCGTCTGCTCGCTCATATACTCCATCCGTATGGACGTCTAAACATCTATATGCAGCAGATTTATACGCGTCACCGCGTTGAAATGCAACGGGCGAAGCGGTAACGCGTCGTCGGGAAGGGGTCGTTGCCCCGCGTTAACGGGGCGGGATGCGCTAGTCGAACACGCTCTGTATGTAGCGTTCCAGCGCCATTCGGGAACTGAATCCGTGGGGAATACCGTAATGTTCCTGAGAATCACCCGCCAGGTAGAGAGGGAACTGCGTGTAGTGATCACAGGTTTTCATTTCGGAAGCCGGGTCGGCAAACGGCTGACTTTTTTCTTTCAACGTTGGGTGGATTATCAGCGCCGTGCGCCCCATGCGGGCTTCGCGGTTAACATAAACATAGTTGTCGCCACGACGGTAGCCATAGGCACGTGGGGTAATTTCATCGACTTCAAAGCCTACTTTTTCCAGGACGCGCGCTACCTCATCTGGTCGTAAATACATGCTTGATCCTCTCCTCTTCAAAAGCCACGCAACCTTACATCAGCATGGCTGTACGGGCATTCGGAATTTTCCCTAAAGGGCCATTCCGCGCCTCGTTACGCAAAACGTGGTCTACACTAAGTATTACGTGTTAATTACAAGGGAGCCAAAAATGTTTAATCGAACGCAAAAAAACGATGACATTGATATCAATCAGGATGTGAACGAGCTGGCTGATTCACTTGAAGCGCTGCTTAAATCTTACGGCAGTGAAGCGAAAGATGAGGTTAATTCTGCACGCAGTCAGGCGGAAGCCTTACTGAAGCAAACCCGCGCGAAACTCAATGGCGGCGGTAACCGTGTCTCACAGGTTGCCCGCGACGCAGGTTATCAGGTTGATGCCTATGTGCATGACAAACCTTGGTATGGCGTAGGTATCGGCGCTGCCGTGGGGATTGTTCTGGGCGCGCTGCTGGTTTCACGCCGCTAATCCCTGCCTTATCGTTATCATCGGCCTCGCTCACTGAGCGGGGCTTTTTTGTGCCTGTTTTTTGCACAATCAGCTTTACAAATTTTTTTTTCGCGTTGCAGACCGCGCCGCGACTGACTTACCGCCCTCACCCCGATTAACCCTATATATAGTACGCTTGACCGCCAAAGACACTACATCTAGTATTCATTTCATTGTCATCCCACAAGATGTTTGCAAGGACGAAGCCTGATTCAGGGAAATACACTTCGTTATCCGCAGCGGCACCGCAATGAGAGAGGAATACGAATCATGCGCATTATTATTTACACTAAAAACAACTGTGTCCAGTGTAATGCCACGAAAAATGCAATGGATCGCCACGGCATTGACTACCACCTGATCAACCTTGATTCACAACCTGAGGCGGTTGATAACCTCAAAGCGCTGGGCTACCGCCAGGTGCCGGTCGTGATGACCAGTGACGATCACTGGAGCGGATTCCGACCGGACAAGATAGCCCGCCTGTCTCAGTCTGTTGCGATCGGCGGGTAGCCACATGTTTCCACTGGTCTATTTTTCCAGCCAGTCGGAAAACACCCATCGGTTTATTACCCGTCTGGGTCTGCCTGCGTACCGCATACCGATGGATGGTAAGCAACAGCTGCATCTCCACCAGCCCTATATCCTGGTGGTGCCGAGCTACGGTGGCGGCAGTCATCGCGGAGCCGTGCCCAGACAAGTGATTCAGTTTCTCAATGATGACGTTAACCGCAGCGGACTGCGCGGCGTTATCGCTGCCGGTAATCGTAATTTTGGTGAAGGTTACTGCCTGGCGGGCGACATCATTGCTAAGAAATGTCAGGTTCCCTACCTGTATCGGTTTGAACTGATGGGAACCCCCGACGATATCGCCAATGTGAAAGCGGGAGTAACCCAATTTTGGCAACGACAGATACCCTCAACAACGTAGCGCTGGACTACCATGCGCTGAACGCCATGCTGAACTTGTATGACGCCGATGGTCGCATCCAGTTTGAGAAAGATCAGCAGGCCGCGCGTCAGTTTCTTATTCAGCACGTGCAACCTAATACTCAGCACTTCGCCAGCGTTGCCGAGCGCCTGCGCTATCTGGTGGCCGAAGGCTACTACGAAGCCGCCGTGCTCAATCAGTATGATTTTAACTTCCTGTGCGCGCTGCACGATGAAGCCGAGGCATGGGGCTTTGAGTTCAAAACGTTTTTAGGTGCGTGGAAGTACTACACCAGCTATACGCTAAAAACCTTTGATGGAAAGCGTTACCTGGAAACCTTCGAGCAACGCGCCTGTATGGTGGCGCTGACGCTGGCGCAAGGGGATGAAGCGCTGGCACGATCGGTGCTGGAGGCCATCCTGAGCGGGCGTTTTCAGCCCGCGACGCCGACGTTCCTCAACAGCGGCAAGCAACAGCGCGGCGAGCTGGTCTCCTGCTTCCTGCTGCGTATTGAAGACAATATGGAGTCGATTGGCCGGGCGGTGAATTCTGCCCTGCAGCTGTCAAAACGCGGCGGCGGCGTGGCGTTTCTGCTGTCGAACCTGCGTGAGTCCGGCGCGCCGATTAAGCGCATTGAAAATCAGTCTTCCGGCGTCATTCCGGTGATGAAGATGCTGGAGGACGCGTTTTCCTATGCCAATCAGCTTGGCGCACGTCAGGGTGCCGGCGCGGTCTGGCTCAATGCACACCATCCAGACATTTTGCGCTTTCTTGATACTAAGCGTGAAAACGCGGACGAGAAAATCCGCATCAAAACGCTGTCGTTGGGCGTGGTGATCCCGGACATTACGTTCCAGCTCGCCAAAGAGAATCAGCCGATGGCGCTGTTCTCGCCCTACGATGTTGAGCGGATATACGGTCAGGCGTTTGGGGATATCAGCATCAGCGAAAAATACCAGGAGATGCTGGCGGACGACAGAATCCGTAAAACCTATATCCAGCCGCGCGATTTCTTTCAGACGCTGGCGGAAATCCAGTTTGAATCGGGCTATCCCTACATCATGTATGAGGACAGCGTCAACCGGGATAACCCGATTGCCGGTCGCATCAATATGAGCAACCTTTGCTCAGAGATTTTGCAGGTGAACAGCGCCAGTGAATTCAATGAGGATCTCAGCTATCGCCGGATGGGAAAAGACATTTCCTGTAACCTTGGTTCGCTGAATATTGCCCATGCGATGGACTCTGGCGATTTGGCGCACACGGTGGAGACGGCAATACGTGCGCTAACGGCGGTGTCAGATATGAGTGATATCGGTTCGGTTCCCTCCGTGGCAGAAGGCAATCGCCGCTCCCATGCTATTGGCCTGGGCCAGATGAATCTGCATGGCTATCTGGCCCGCGAAGGCATCGCCTATGGTTCACCGGAAGCGCTGGATTTCACCAACCTCTATTTTTACTGTGTGACCTATTATGCGCTGCGCGCCTCAAATCAGCTGGCAAAAGAGCGCCAACAGGCCTTTGATGGCTTTGCGGCGTCAACCTATGCTACCGGTGCCTATTTTGACAAATATCTGCAGTGTGACTGGCAACCGCGCACGCCCCGCATCGCTGCCCTGTTTGCCAGTGCGGGCATCACCTTACCCACGCAGGATGACTGGTTGGCACTGCGGGACTCGGTGATGGCGTCCGGTTTGTACAATCAGAATTTGCAGGCGATACCGCCCACCGGTTCGATCTCTTACATCAATCACGCCACGTCCAGTATTCATCCGATTGTGTCGCGAATAGAGATCCGCAAAGAGGGTAAAACCGGCCGTGTTTACTATCCGGCGCCCTTTATGACCAATGACAATCTGGAACTCTATCAGGATGCTTACCAGATTGGGCCGGAAGCCATTATTGATACCTACGCTGAGGCGACCCGGCATGTGGATCAGGGCCTGTCATTAACGCTTTTCTTCCGGGATGACGTGACCACGCGCGACATTAATAAAGCGCAGATTTACGCCTGGAAAAAAGGGATCAAAACGCTTTACTACATTCGACTGCGCCAGATGGCCCTGCAAGGCACTGAAGTTCAGGGCTGCGTCTCCTGCGCACTGTGAGAACACATTATGCAACTCAGACAAATTCAAGCCATTAACTGGAACCGTATTCAGGATGAGAAAGATCTTGAGGTATGGAACCGTCTGACCAGCAACTTCTGGTTACCGGAAAAAGTGCCGCTGTCCAACGATCTGCCTGCCTGGCAGACGCTGGATAAACAGCAGCAGCAGCTGACTATTCGCGTGTTTACCGGCCTGACGCTGCTGGATACCATTCAGAACGTGCTGGGTGCACCGGGATTGATGCCCGATGCGCTGACGCCGCATGAAGAGGCGGTGCTGTCGAATATCAGCTTTATGGAGGCGGTACATGCCCGCTCATACAGCTCGATTTTTTCGACATTGTGTAACACCAGCGATGTGGACGCCGCTTATCAGTGGAGCGAAGAGAATCAGGCGCTGCAAAACAAAGCCGAGATCATCCTCACCCATTACCGTGCTGACGATCCGTTGAAGAAAAAAATTGCCAGCGTTTTTCTGGAGTCATTCCTGTTCTATTCGGGATTCTGGCTGCCGATGTACTGGTCCAGTCGTGGCAAACTGACGAATACCGCCGACCTGATTCGGCTCATCATCCGTGATGAAGCGGTACACGGCTATTATATCGGCTACAAGTACCAGAAAGCCCTTGAGCAGGTTGATGAAGGTCGCCGCGAAGCCTTGCAGCAGTTCGCCATTGATTTGCTGCTGGCGCTGTATGAAAACGAGGTGGTTTATACCGAAGCGCTTTATGGCGATGTCGGCTGGGCGGAAGAGGTCAAAACCTTCCTGCACTACAACGCCAACAAAGCCTTGATGAACCTGGGCTACGAAGCGCTGTTCCCGGCAGAAATGACCAACGTCAACCCGGCGATTTTGTCTGCCCTGTCCCCTAACGCCGATGAAAACCATGATTTCTTTTCGGGATCGGGTTCTTCCTATGTGATGGGAAAAGCGGTAGAAACCGAAGACGAAGACTGGAGTTTTTAGTGAACCCTGTGCCGTGATTCTGCGGCACAGTCATTAATCATTAATGACACTGATTTATAATCCGTTATTTCAGCCTTATCGCTATCATTATTTCTTATCCCTTTCCTCTGATCCTCACGCCATTGTGGCAATTCCCTTCGTCTGAGCAGGCTAATTATCTGCTATTTCTCAAATAAATCACAAAAAATTCACCTTCCCTCATCCCTTGTGAGCGCTGGAAATTATCGCCATGACGGGTAATTTTTAGCCATGGATATTTCACGTCAGGGTTGACAGATAATCTGAGTATGTCAGGTTATAGCCTGCTTAAATTCGACCAGGACACGTCATTTCACATTAAAATAATTTAATCAGGGCTTCACTATCGCATGACAATTAAATTAGAAGTAAAAAATCTTTATAAGGTATTTGGCGATAATCCACAGAGGGCATTCAAATATATTGATAAGGGCTGTGGCAAAGAGGAGATACTCGCAAAGACAGGCTTGTCGTTGGGTGTCAAAAATGCCAGTCTGGCCATTGAAGAAGGCGAGATATTCGTCATCATGGGGTTATCCGGTTCAGGAAAATCCACCATGGTTCGCCTTCTCAATCGTCTGATAGAGCCGACGCGCGGCCAGGTGATTATTGACGGTGTTGATATTGCGAAAATATCGGACAGCGAACTGCGGGAGGTTCGCCGAAATAAGATCAGCATGGTGTTTCAGTCATTCGCATTAATGCCGCATCTTAACGTGTTAAATAATGCCGCGTTTGGTATGGAATTAGCCGGAACGCCCCTGGTGGAACGGCAGGAAAAAGCCCTTGAGGCGTTGCGTCAGGTTGGGCTGGAAAATTATGCTCATGCCTATCCTGATGAGCTGTCAGGCGGAATGCGTCAACGTGTAGGTCTGGCTCGTGCTTTAGCCATTAATCCCGATATTTTATTAATGGATGAAGCCTTCTCTGCGCTCGATCCCTTAATTCGTACCGAAATGCAGGATGAGCTGGTGAAATTACAGGCCAGACATCAGCGCACCATCGTGTTTATTTCACACGATCTGGATGAAGCCATGCGCATTGGCGACCGCATTGCCATTATGCAAAATGGCGAAGTCGTCCAGGTGGGTTCACCTGACGAAATCCTGAATAATCCGGCCAATGATTACGTCCGTACGTTCTTCCGCGGTGTCGATATCAGCCATGTTTTCAGCGCTAACGATATTGCACGCCGTAACGCTGGCGCGCTGATCCGTAAAGCGGCTGGTTTAGGCCCGCGCTCGGCCATAAAACTGCTGCAGGATGAAGATCGTGAGTTCGGCTACGTGCTGGAAAAACAGAAATTCATCGGTGTAGTGTCAACCGACTCTCTTAAAGCGGCGCTGGCGGCAGGACAAGGGCTGGAAAGCGCCCTGCTCGACGCGCCCACGGCGGTTCCTGCCACGACCTCGTTAAATGAACTGCTCTCACACGTGGCGCAGGCACCCTGTGCCGTTCCGGTGGTGGGAGAAGAAAATCAATACGTCGGCGTGATCTCCAAAAGCACGCTCTTACGTGCTTTAGATCGTGAAGGAGCCAGCAATGAGTAAAGAGACATCAACCCCATGGGATAACGCGGCGGCAACGGATACACAGCGCAGCCAGAGTAGCGATCCCTGGTCTGGTGCCGCAGACCAGAGCAGTGCCGCCGACAGCAGCCATCATGCAGCCACTGGCGGTGCAGATGCATGGGGCACCCCGGATGGCAGTGCCACGACAGGCTCCACCAGCAGCACCGACTGGTTGAACAACGCGCCCGCGCCCCAGGCAGACCATTTCTCGCTCATGGACCCCTTCCATAAAACCTGGATTCCGCTGGATCACTGGGTAACCGAAGGGATCGACTGGGTGGTGAATCATTTCCGCCCGGTCTTTCAAAGTATTCGCGTGCCGGTGGATTATATCCTCAGCGCGTTTCAACAGCTGTTGCTGGGTATGCCCGCGCCCGTTGCTATCGCGCTGTTTGCGTTAATCGCCTGGCAAATCGCCAGTCCGGCAATGGGCATTGCCACGCTGATTTCGCTGATCGCCATTGGCGCTATTGGTGCCTGGTCGCAGGCCATGATTACCCTGGCGCTGGTGCTCACGGCCCTGCTGTTTTGCATCATCATTGGCTTGCCGATGGGGATCTGGCTGGCGCGCAGTGAACGCGCGGCAAGAATTGTGCGCCCGCTGCTGGACGCGATGCAGACCACACCGGCCTTTGTTTATCTGGTTCCGATTGTCATGCTGTTTGGTATTGGTAATGTGCCGGGCGTCGTCGTCACCATTATCTTTGCCCTGCCGCCGATTGTCAGGCTGACCATTCTGGGGATTAAGCAGGTTCCTGCCGACCTGATTGAAGCCAGTGAGTCCTTTGGTGCCAGCCCGCATCAGTTGCTGTTCAAAGTCCAGTTGCCGCTGGCGATGCCAACCATTATGGCCGGCGTGAATCAGACGCTGATGCTGGCGCTGTCGATGGTGGTGATTGCCTCCATGATTGCCGTCGGTGGACTGGGCCAGATGGTGCTACGCGGCATTGGTCGTCTGGACATGGGTCTGGCCTCCGTGGGCGGTGTCGGCATCGTGATTCTGGCCATCATCCTTGACCGCCTGACCCAATCGGTGGCGCGTGACAAACGCAGCCGTGGCAGCCGCCACTGGTATCACACCGGGCCAATTGGCCTGCTGACACGTCCCTTCCGTAAATCCTGAACAGTAAAGGCGGCCGTTATCTGCCGCCTTTAACGCGACAACAAAAACGAGGAATAACCATGCGCAAGACGATCCCTGCCGTAGTTGCCATTCTGGCGGCCTTATCCGCTTCTCAGACGTTCGCCGCCGATCAGCCCGGTAAAGGCATTACGGTTAAACCGGTACAGAGTACGATTGCTGAAGAAACGTTTCAGACGCTGCTGGTGAGCCGTGGCCTGGAGAAACTGGGTTATACCGTCGAGAAACCCAGTGAAGTGGATTACAACGTTGCCTATACCACCATTGCGTCTGGCGATGCGACCTTCCTGGCGACCAACTGGCAGCCTCTGCATGACGATATGTATAAAGCCGCAGGCGGTAGCAATAAGTTTTATCGCCAGGGAACCTACGTCTCCGGTGCGGCTCAAGGCTATCTCATCGACAAGAAAACCGCTGAGAAGTATCACATCACCAATATCGCCCAGCTAAAAGATCCGAAAATTGCCCAGCTGTTTGATAGTAATGGGGATGGTAAAGCGGATATGACCGGCTGTACGCCAGGCTGGGGCTGTGAGGCGGTGATTAATCACCAGAATGAAGCTTATGGTCTGAGCAAAACCGTTACCGCTAACATGGGCAACTACTCGGCAATGGTGGCGGACACCCTGGCGCGCTTTAAACAGGGAAAACCTATTCTGTACTACACCTGGACGCCTTACTGGCTGAGTGATGTGCTTAAACCGGGCCGCGACGTCGTTTGGCTCCAGGTGCCGTTCTCCTCATTACCGGGCGAACAAAAAGGCGTGGATACCAAACTGGCTAACGGCGCGAACTATGGCTTCCCGGTCAACACCATGCACATCGTTGCCAACAAAGCCTGGGCGGAAAAAAATCCGGCCGCGGCCAAACTGTTTGCCGACATGAAACTGCCGATTAATGATATCAATGCGGAAAATGCAGCCATGCATGCCGGGCAAAACTCGGAAGAGGATATTAATCGTCACGTAGACGGTTGGATCACAGGCCATCAGGCCCAGTTTGATCAGTGGATTAGCGACGCCCGCGCTGCCGCTAAATAAGGTACAACTGACTGACGAAGGGCGGACGGTGGTTCGCCCTTTTTTTCGCCATCACCTGTCCATCCACGCGCCACATAAACATAGCCCTCAAATAATTTTTTAGGTTATTATTAACGTCACATTATTAATTTTTACCTCTGCCTCCCTATGACAACCTCTCGTCCTGGTTTAACGCCCGCCCTGGTGGGACTGATGTCCGTTGCCACCGGCCTGTGTGTCGCCAGCAATTATTATATTCAGCCACTGCTCCACACCATTGCGCAGCACTTCGACTTATCTGTCGCGCTCGCCGGGTTCATTGTGACCACCGCACAGCTTGGCTATGCTTGTGGGCTGCTGTTACTGGTCCCGCTCGGCGACATGCTGGAACGGCGCGGCCTGATTGTTGGTATGATCGTGATGGCTGCGGTTGGCATGGTGATCATTGCCCTCTCTTCATCCTTCCCCTTTCTGCTGCTGGGAACGGTGATCACCGGGCTCTTTTCCGTCGCGGCACAGATTCTGGTGCCGTTGGCCGCAACGCTGGCCGCGCCGGAAAAACGGGGAAAAGTCACTGGCACGGTGATGAGCGTACTGCTGCTAGGCATCCTGTTGGCACGAACCGTTTCGGGCGGCCTGGCACAGTTGGGTGGCTGGCAAACCGTCTACTGGGTCGCCAGCGTCTTGATGCTGCTGATGGCACTGGCCCTGTGGCGCACTCTGCCGCGCATTACGCCGTCTGTCTCGCTAAATTACCGCCAGCTTCTGGTTTCCATCTTTCAGTTGTATGCGGCCGATCCGGTGCTGCGTACCCGGGCTTATAGCGGCTGCCTGACCTTTGCGAATTTCAGCATCCTGTGGACATCCATGGCGTTCCTGCTCTCCTCCGCACCCTATGGGTTCACGGAAGGGGAAATCGGACTGCTGGGGCTGGTCGGTGCAGCCGGTGCGCTGGCCGCCAGAAAGGCAGGCTCGCTGGCGGATAAAGGTAAGGCCGGACTCACCACCAGCGCAGGCTTGCTGATTATGCTGTTGTCATGGGCAGCGATCGCCTGGGGCGCGCAGAATCTTGTGGCGCTGATTATCGGCATTTTGTTGCTGGATCTTGCCGTTCAGGCCGTGCACATCACCAACCAGAGCGTCATTTATGCGCGTCTGCCTGAAGCACGCAATCGCCTGAATGCCGGTTATATGACCAGCTACTTTATTGGCGGTGCGCTAGGCTCATTGTTGTCGGCAAATGCCTACCATCTGGCAGGCTGGTATGGCGTCTGTGTGGCCGGGGCGATATTGACTTCCCTGAATTTGATCATCTGGTGGCGGAATCGTGGTCTGGAACAGGCGAATAGCCCGAATAGTGTGATTTAGCCTGTTCAGCAGAGTGTGAGTTTGCTATCGTTGGCCCAAAGTTATTCACGTAAGTTATTTTTTCTTTCGTAATCATTTGATGTCGTACCGTTTCACTGTACGACCAACGCGTATGGAATCGATGCGCAAAACCTTTACCCTGGGGTCAAGGACAGATCGTGAATCACCACAGTGCGACAGCCTGAGGATGGGGTTTCAGAACCCGGTCACTCACCCATAACGCTGCCACCGTGGTTACTATAAAAGTTGAAATTAGTGAGGTTTTTTCTAATGGAAAGTTCGTTTACGCCCATTGAGCAGATGTTAAATATCCGTGCAAATCGTCATGCAGATTTTCCCTTCCAGGAGATTCTCCTGACGCGTCTTTGCATGCACATGCAGGGTAAGTTGCTGGACAATCGCAACAAAATGCTTAAAGAACAGGGGATTAATGAAACCCTGTTTATGGCGTTACTGACGCTTGATGCGCAGGAAGATCAGAGCATCCAGCCCTCTGAACTGAGCACCGCGCTGGGTTCATCACGGACGAATGCAACACGTATCGCTGATGAGCTGGAAAAGCGCGGCTGGATTGAACGTCGTGAGAGCGCTCAGGATCGTCGTTGCCTGCATCTTCATCTGACCGAAAAAGGCAATGCGTTTCTGCAACAGGTGCTGCCACCTCAGCATCAGAGCCTGCAATACCTGTGGTCTTCTCTGACCGGCGATGAGAAATCGCAGTTGGAAAACATCACCCGCAAGCTGCTTACCCGTCTGGATAAAATGGAAGAAGATAAACTAACTGCTTCCCTTTCACGGTAATAGCAAGATCTGCGACACAATCACCTGACGAAATCGTTATTTTAACCCTCTTTTATCCGGCCAGCGCTTAGTCGCTGGCTTTTTTGGCTCGGGCGAAGGTGAAAACGGAGTTTAACCCGCCGACATAGTGGAAAACGTGGAGAAATAAATGAGTGCAACAGAGGCGCAAAGCCCGCATCAACCAGTCAATAACAAGAAGAAAAAGCGCAAAGGTGCGCTGATATTACTGGCGCTGGTGGTCATACTGCTTGGCATTGCGTGGGGCGTTTACTGGTATTTAGTGTTGCGCCACTATCAGGAAACGGATGATGCTTATGTCGCCGGTAACCAGGTGCAGGTCATGGCCCAGGTGTCAGGCAGCGTGAATAAAGTCTGGTTTGATGATACCGATTACGTCAAAAAAGGTGATGTGCTGGTGTCGCTGGATAAAACCGACGCACAGCAGGCGTTTGAAAAAGCGCAGACCGGGCTGGCAACCAGCGTGCGTCAGGTGCACCAACAGATGATCAATGCAAAGCAATATCAGGCGACGATTAATCTCCGTCAGACCGCGTTAGATCAGGCACAGGCCGATCTGAAACGTCGCGAGCCGTTGGGTGCCTCTAACCTGATTGGGCGTGAAGAACTGCAACACGCGCGCGATGCAGTGGCTTCAGCGAAAGCGGAGCTGGATGTGGCGGTTCAGCAGTACAACGCCAATCAGGCGGTGATCCTGAATACGTCTCTGGAAAACCAACCCGCAGTGAAGCAAAGTGCGGCAGAACTGCGTGACGCCTGGCTGGCGCTGCAACGTACTGAGATTCGCAGTCCGATGGATGGCTATGTGTCTCGCCGCAGCGTGCAGGTCGGTTCACAGATCAGCACCAGCACCCCATTGATGGCGGTCGTACCCGCAACCAACCTGTGGGTGGACGCTAACTTCAAAGAGACACAGCTGGCTGGCGTGCGTATCGGACAATCGGCCACCGTGGTGGCGGACATTTACGGTGACGATGTGGTGTACCACGGTAAAGTCGTGGGTCTGGATATGGGCACCGGGAGCGCGTTCTCGCTGTTACCGGCGCAGAACGCCACTGGTAACTGGATCAAAGTGGTTCAGCGACTGCCGGTCCGTATTGAGTTGAACCAGGACGAAGTGGCTAAACATCCTCTGCGTATCGGGCTGTCAACATTGGTAGAAATTGATACCGATAATAAAGACGGCAGCGCACTGGCTACCAGCGTTCGTCAGCAGGCTGCCTACAGCAGCAACGCCCTGGCCATTGACCTTGCACCGGTCAATAAGCTGATTACCGATATCGTCCACGCGAACGCCGGATGATGACCCGGAGGCTGTAATGGCACAAGCACCGCTCAAAGGGATGCCGCTGGTCTTAATGACCATTGCGCTATCCCTGGCGACGTTCATGCAGGTTCTGGATTCCACCATTGCTAACGTTGCTATACCGACCATTGCGGGTAATCTGGGGGCCTCAAACTCCCAGGGCACCTGGGTCATCACGTCTTTCGGGGTGGCAAACGCCATCTCGATTCCGATAACGGGTTGGCTGGCCAAACGCATCGGTGAAGTCAAACTTTTTACCTGGTCGACCATCCTGTTTGCGCTGGCTTCCTGGGCCTGCGGCATGTCGAAAAGCCTGGAAATGCTGATTTTCTTCAGGGTGATTCAGGGGATCGTTGCAGGCCCATTGATCCCGCTGTCGCAAAGCCTGTTGCTGAATAACTATCCGCCCGCAAAACGCAGTATCGCCCTGTCACTCTGGGCGATGACAGTGATTGTGGCCCCCATATGCGGCCCCATTCTCGGCGGCTGGATCAGTGATAACTATCACTGGGGCTGGATCTTCTTTATCAACGTGCCGATTGGTGTTGTGGTCATTATGCTCACGCTGCAAACCCTGCGCGGTCGTGAAACCGCTACCCAGATTCGCCCCATTGATACCGTTGGCCTGGTGCTGCTGGTTGTCGGGGTTGGCTCGTTGCAGGTGATGCTGGATCGCGGTAAAGAGCTGGACTGGTTTAGCTCAACAGAAATTATTGTGCTGACGATTGTCGCGGTGTTGGCGCTGGTGATGTTACTGATTTGGGAGCTGACAGACGATCACCCTATCGTCGATCTGGCCCTGTTTAAATCGCGCAACTTCACCATAGGCTGTTTGTCCCTTAGCCTGGCCTACATGCTCTATTTTGGATCGATCGTTCTCTTGCCGCAGCTGCTACAGGAGGTCTACGGTTACACCGCCACCTGGGCAGGGCTGGCCTCGGCTCCGGTTGGGATTATCCCTGTCATCCTGTCGCCCATTATTGGTCGGTTCTCCCATAAGCTTGATATGCGGAAACTGGTCACCTTCAGTTTCATCATGTATGCCGTTTGTTTCTACTGGCGCGCTTACACGTTTGAACCGGGCATGGATTTTGGTGCATCAGCCTGGCCGCAATTTATTCAGGGCTTCGCGGTCGCCTGCTTCTTTATGCCACTTACCACGATTACGCTGTCGGGTTTGACACCCGACCGGATGGCGGCGGCATCCAGTTTGTCAAACTTTGTGCGTACGCTGGCGGGTTCAATCGGGACCTCGATCACCACCACGATGTGGACGGATCGTGAGGCAATGCACCACAGTACTCTCAGCGAATCGGTGACGCCTTATAACGTCAATGCGCAGCAGACGTACAGTCAGTTGGAGGGGATGGGCATGACGCATCAGCAAGCCTCGGCGTACATTGCGCAGCAGATCACCAATCAGGGATTGATCATCTCTGCCAACGAGATTTTTTGGGCCTCGGCAGGCGTGTTTCTGATACTGCTGGTGCTGATCTGGTTTGCCCGTCCACCCTTTACCGCCGGTGGCGGTGCGGGTGGCGCGCACTAGTCGCAACAGCGCGTAGCCTTGTGGCAGGTTCTGGCGTGGCGGTGATGCACGCCAGAACCTGTATTGGCTACCAGCGCGTCGCTTTCATATCAATCACGAAACGGTACTTCACGTCACCTTTCAGCATTCGCGTGAAGGCCTCTTCGACCTGCTCTCCGCGAATCATCTCAATGTCCGCCGTGATATTCTGCTCGCCGCAAAAATCCAGCATCTCCTGCGTTTCTTTAATGCTGCCAATCGATGAGCCGCTAATGCTTAAGCGACGGAACACCATCGGCGTCACGTCCGGTGAAACGTGTGGACTGTCCGGGATCCCCACCAGCACCAGGCGACCATTGGTTTTAAGCGTCGCCAGGTAAGGATCAAGATCGTGAGGGGCCGCCACACAGTCTAGGATAAGATCCAGCCCATTCCGGCTGGCTTGCATCGCCGAGGCATCGCGTGACACCACCACATGACGGGCACCGAGACGCTGGGCATCCTCGGCTTTGTCTGGCGACGTGGTGAAAAGCGTGACCTCAGCGCCCAGGGCACGTGCCAGCTTCACGGCCATATGCCCTAACCCGCCTAAGCCAATGACGCCGACCTTGTCGCCCGCTTTAACGTTAAAATGGCGCAGCGGTGACCACACGGTTACGCCAGCGCATAACAATGGCGCAACGCCAGCCAGCGGCAGGTGCTGTGGCACCGACACCACGAAGTCCTGATCGACCACCATGTGCTCGGCATAGCCGCCCCATGTGCGGTCACCGGTGTATTTATCCGTACCGTTATAGGTGGCGGTGAAGCCGGCCTCACAATATTGTTCTTCCTGCTGCTGGCAAAAATGGCATGTGCGGCAGGAATCCACCATTACGCCCACCCCCACAATATCACCGGGCGCAAACCGACTGGCAGCGTGACCGGTTTCAACTACCCGCCCCACAATTTCATGTCCCGGCACCAGGGGATAATGGCTTGCCGCCCATTCGTTGCGTGCCATGTGCAAATCTGAGTGGCAAACGCCACAGTAAAGAATCTCGATTCTGACATCCTGCGGCTGAAGCGGGCGCAGTGCTATCTGCCCGGACGTAAGCGGCTGGGTTGCATCCTGGGCGACTAGTGCATTAATTTTCATCGTGCCTCTCATAGTGACTGGCTTTATATAACTGAGGGCGGCAAACTCTACTTAAACGGGTTCATTATTGATAGTAGTTACCATTTGGTGACCATAAAAGGAGTGCGCTGACGATGCCTGCCTGGGTAGAAGGTAAACTGGTTTTTTATGTGGATTCGCCACCGCGCCGACTGATGGATCTTTTTTCTGCCAAGTGGAATCCGATGGTGCTGCATGCCTTGTACCACTGGCCCGGCGGACGGGCGCGCACGGGCGAACTACAGCGGAGCCTGCAGGGAATATCGAAAAAGATGCTGTTTCAGACGCTGAAAGAGCTTGAGCAGCGAGGGTTAATTGCCCGTCATGTTTATGACGTGATCCCACCCAAAGTGGAGTACCAGTTAACCGCCCTGGGCAACCGTTTTGCAAAACCGGTGGAACAGCTTTATCAGTGGGGGCTGGATAATCAGCGGGCGCTTGATGAGATGGATGAACAGGTTCAGCGCGCGGCGTCTGGCGCTGAAAAAGATACGGGCTGACGGGAAACAGACAATGGATGGCGCGTTTAACGGCGCCATCATTTAATAGTACGGTCAGGCGTTCTGACGCCACCATTCGGCAAGCAGTACGCCGGTTGCCACCGACACGTTCAGGCTTTCAACATTACCGGTGCCGCCAATTGACAGGCTCATATCACCCTGCTGGAAGGTGCTGTCGGACAAACCTTCACGCTCCTGTCCCAGCACCAGTACCATTTTGGCAGGCAACTCAGCTTTAGACAGCGGCGTCCCCTGATGGCTTGAGGTGGTCACTATGGTGTAACCCGCTTTGCGGAACGCTTCCAGGCCTTCATTGAAGGTGGTACCGCTGATGGCCTGAACATGTTCGGCTCCGCCTTCAGCCGTGCGAACCGCCGCACCCGATTCCAGCAGCGAGGCATCGTTGACCAGCAGGCCTTTCACACCGAAGTGCGCGCAGCTGCGCATGATAGCGCCAAGATTATGGGGATTGCTGACATCTTCAAGCGCCAGCACGCAGTCTTTGGTTTCGGCCTTGCTGAGCCACTCGGCCACGTCCATGCCCATGCGTTTTTTAATCAGGAAGCAGACGCCGCCGTGGTGCTCAGTACCGGAAGCTTTGGTGATCTCTGCGTCATCCACAACGTGGTAGGCTTTGCGGTTAGCCGCCAGCCAGCGCAGCGCATCGCGAAAACGCGGCGTCACACTTTGCACAAACCATGCACGGACGATGCATTCAGGACGGCTCTGGAACAGTGCCTGACAGGCGTTTTCGCCATAAACACGGGTTTCTTCCAGACGCTGACGACGAATCTGCTCTACGTCAACCACGCCTTTACCGCCAATCCCAGGATTTTCGGGTTTGGTGTCTTCGGCTACCGGTGGGCGGGATACGGTGCGCCAGGGTGAATCGCTGCTGCCGTAGGCATCACGATTGTCGCTGCCACGATCGTTGCGCCGCGGTGCGCTGTCACTGCGGCGTGGTGCGCTGTCGCTGCGACGGCCCGTACTGCGTCCGCCGTCTTCACTACGCTCAGTACGCGGGCCAGATGAACGACGATTGTCTTCACGACGAGCAGCAGGACGGCCACCTTTGCCTGTACGAGGATTCGGCGCACGCGCGCTTTGCTCATCTTCGCCACGCACGTACATGACTTTGACCTTACCACTTTTGCCTTTAAATTCGTCGTTCATTTCTTCCTCCTGCATTGAGAGCGCGAAGATTACCTGATGTGACTGCGCTTAGCTATCAACTATTGAACCTATAGAGCAATCCACATTGAGCCGATCTTATCACCCTTTCATAATGGGTAATATTGAGCAAAGTGCTCTACATCATTATCAGAGGTTTTTATGAATACGGTATGCACGTCTTGCCAGGCAACCAATCGCGTTCCCGAAGAACGGCTTGCCGAGGGTGCCAAATGTGGTCGCTGCGGTGAAGCCTTGTTTTCGGGCGATGTCATTAACGCGACGGCCGCAACGCTGGACAGCTATCTGCGGGACGATCTGCCGGTCGTGGTGGATTTTTGGGCCCCGTGGTGCGGACCCTGCGTTAACTTCGCCCCGGTGTTTAAAGATGTCGCTCAGGAGCGCAGCGGTAAAGTCCGCTTTATCAAAGTGAATACAGAGGCAGAACCGGCTTTGAGCAGTCGTTTCCGCATTCGCAGCATCCCGACCATCATGGTGTTTAAGAACGGCGAGATGGTGGATGTCTTAAACGGTGCCATGCCGAAAGCCCCTTTCAACGAGTGGCTCGACGAATCCCTGTAAGCACGACAGGCCAGCCTGGCTGGCCTTTTCCCTTTGTTCGACGCTTCGATTACACTACGCTTTTTCCTGCCCTGAATAATCATGTCTGATAATGCCGTTTTGCGTTTACGAGCCCAACGCCTGGCCCGTGCCACGCGTCCCTTTCTGGCACGCGGGAATCGTGTGCTCCGCTGCCAGGGATGCCTGTTGCCTGAAATAAATTGTCTGTGCGCCAGCATCCAGGTGCAGTCTGCCCGCAGTCGCTTTTGCCTGGTGATGTTTGATACCGAACCCATGAAGCCGAGCAATACGGGCCGGTTGATTGCCGATGTGTTACCGGACACCCAGGCATTTGGCTGGTCACGTACCGAGCCCGATCCCGCATTGCTGGAAGCCGTTGCCGATGAGGCTTATCAACCGCTAGTGGTTTTTCCTGCCTCGTATGCGGATGAAGGCCGCGAGGTTATCCACTCGCCGCCACTTGTAGGTAAACCGCCGCTGTTTATTATGCTGGATGGCACCTGGAACGAAGCGCGGAAGATGTTTCGTAAAAGCCCCTGGCTTGACCGCTTTCCGCTGATCTCGCTCAATGTTACGGCCCCTTCTCGCTACCGGCTGCGCGAAGCGCATGGCGAAGGCCAGCACTGTACCGCAGAGATCGCGGCGGCACTTCTGGAGCAGGCGGGCGATACGGAGGCGGCACAGGCATTAACCCAGCATTTTGAGCAGTTCCGTCAGGCTTACCTTGCGGGTAAGCCGCATCATCCCGGCCAGGCGCGGTAATGCGCGCCCTGGCAGGCTGATTGTCGTTATTCAGGCTGGGATCTGCCCGACGGTAAAAAAGTCTAAAAGCGTTTACACTCACCTAAATCTCGATGAATGGAGAAGGTGATGAGTCAACGTGGGCTGGAAGCGCTGTTACGACCCAAATCGATTGCGGTAATCGGCGCCTCGGTCAAGCCGGGACGGGCAGGCTATTTTATGATGCGTAATCTGCTGGCGGGTGGCTTTAGCGGCCCGGTGCTGCCGGTGACGCCAAAATATAAAGCGGTTAGCGGTGTGCTGGCCTGGCCTGACATTGACAGCCTGCCCTTCGCCCCGGACCTGGCGGTGATCTGTACCCATCACAAAAGAAACCTTGAGCTGTTACAGCAGCTCGGCGAGAAAGGGTGTAAAGCCTGTATTATCCTCTCCGCGCCCGCCGGTCAGTTAGCCGAGTTAAAACAGTGTGCCAGCCGCTGGCAGATTCGTCTGCTGGGTCCCAACAGTCTGGGATTACTGGCCCCATGGCAGGGCCTTAACGCCAGCTTTTCTCCTGTACCTATCGCCAAAGGCCGCATCGCGTTTATTTCGCAGTCGTCAGCCGTATCCAACACCATCCTTGACTGGGCGCAGCAGCGCAACCTTGGCTTCTCGTGGTTTATCGCCTTGGGTGACAGCCTGGATACCGATGTGGACGATTTGCTGGATTTTCTTGCCCGCGACGGCAAAACCAGTGCGATTCTGCTTTATCTTGAACACCTCAGTGATGCCCGTCGCTTTGTTTCAGCATCCCGCAGCGCGTCCCGTAACAAGCCTATTCTGATCATCAAAAGCGGACGCAGCCGTCAGGCGCAGGCGCTGCTCGGCACACACAGCGGTCTGGATGCCGCCTGGGATGCGGCTATCCAGCGCGCGGGCTTATTACGTGTACAGGATACGCACGAGCTGTTTACAGCGGTGGAGTCGTTAAGCCATATGCGTCCACCACGCGGGCATCGGCTAATGATTATCAGCAATGGCGCGGCACCCGCTGCACTGGCGCTGGATGAACTCTATGCCCGCAACGGGAAGCTCGCCACGCTGAGTGAGCCAACGGTACAGCAGCTCAATGCCGTGCTGCCAGAAGGCGTTGGCCACGGCAATCCGGTTGATTTAAAAGATGATGCAACGCCGGAACGCTACCTGGCCTGTCTGACCGTTCTGCTCGACAGCCACGATTTAGATGCCCTGATGATTATTCATGCCCCCAGTGCCGTCGCTCCGGCGACTGAAACCGCAGAGAAAATCATCCAGCTGATCCATCAGCATCCGCGCGGCAAACAGCTTACGCTGTTGACCAACTGGTGCGGCGAATACTCTTCTCTGGCGGCACGACGGGCTTTTACCCAGGCTGGCATTCCCACCTGGCGTACGCCGGAAGGAACCGTCACCGCGTTTATGCATCAGGTTGAGTACCGGCGTAACCAGAAGTTACTGCGGGAAACCCCTGCCTTGCCGGTAAACCTGACGCAGGATAGCGCTCAGGCTCACCAACTGCTGTCCCAGGCGCTGGACAAGGGCATTTTGTCTCTGGACACGCATGAAGTGCAGCCCGTCCTCAAAGCCTACGGTCTGGCGACGCTACCGACCTGGATTGCCAAAGACAGTGAGGACGCGGTCACTATCGCCGAACAAATCGGTTATCCGGTGGCACTGAAGCTGCGTTCGCCCGATGTGGCGCATAAGTCTGAGGTACAGGGCGTAATGCTCTATCTGCGTAACGCCGCGGAAGTAAAGCGAGCGGCTGATGCTATCGTTGACCGGGTAACACAAACGCTGCCGCACGCACGGATTGAAGGGCTGGTCGTACAGAGCATGGCCAACCGGGCCGGTGCTCAGGAACTGCGGGTCGTGGTGGAGCAGGATGCCCTGTTTGGCCCCATCATCATGCTGGGTGAAGGCGGCGTGGAGTGGCAGGCCGAGAAGCAGGCTGCCGTGGCTTTACCACCGCTCAATATGACGCTGGCGCGTTATCTGGTGATTCAGGCAATCAAAAGCGGCAAGATCCGCAGCCGGAGTGCCCTGATCCCGCTGGATGTCGCTGGCCTGAGCCAACTGCTGGTGCAGGTCTCTAACCTGGTGGTGGATTGCCCGGAAATACAACGCCTGGATATTCATCCGCTGCTGGCGGCGGGCAGTGATTTCACCTTACTGGACGTCACGCTGACGCTTGCGCCTTTTACCGGTGACAGTGAAACGCGTCTGGCCATACGTCCTTATCCTCAGCATCTGGAAGAGCAGGTAGAACTGAAGGACGGTCAGCACTGTTTATTCCGCCCCATCCTGCCCGAAGATGAACCGCTTCTGCGCGACTTCATCAGTCAGGTCACCAAAGAAGATCTCTACTACCGCTATTTCAGTGAAATTAATGAGTTCACCCATGAGGATCTGGCCAATATGACGCAGATTGATTACGACCGGGAAATGGCAATTGTTGCGGTTCGTCAGCATCAGGGGCAGCCGGAAATTATCGGTGTCACTCGCGCCATTTCTGATGCAGACAACATTGACGCGGAGTTTTCGGTGCTGGTGCGCTCGGATCTCAAAGGGCTGGGAATGGGACGACGTTTACTTGAAAAAATGATTCGTTACACACGCGCCCATGGTCTGCAACAACTGAATGGCATTACCATGCCTGGCAACCGCGGCATGGTCACACTGGCGAAAAAACTCAACTTTAGCGTAGATGTGCAGATGGACGATGGCATCGTCAGCCTGAAGCTTTTGTTACAGGATAATGTCACTTTGCCGTGTAGAGAAAAGTAAAAATCGCCCCGTCCGCCGTGGTTGATGTTATTATTTAGCGTTATGACCCTGATTTGGTGGCAAAAGGCCATACAATGAACCGAGAAGAAGTGCACTGTGATGTTGTCTAAATTTAAACGCAATAAACACCAACAACACCTCGCACAGCTGCCTAAACTGTCACAATCTGTTGCGGATGTGTCGACGTTATATTCGCCTGCCGAATTTCGCGAGACGCTTTTGGAAAAGATTGCGTCAGCGCAATCGCGCATTTGTATCGTCGCACTCTATCTGGAAAATGACGATGCGGGTCGGGCCGTTATGGATGCATTATATGCCGCGAAAATGGCTCGTCCACAGCTGGATATCAGTATCTTAGTCGACTGGCACCGCGCGCAACGGGGTCGCATTGGTGCCGCACGCGGTGTTACTAATGCCGACTGGTATTGCGAGATGGCCCAGCAACATCCCGATAACGTGATTCCAGTCTATGGCATTCCGGTTAATACTCGCGAAGCAATGGGCGTACTGCATCTGAAAGGTTTCATTATCGATGATACCTTGCTCTACAGCGGTGCCAGCATTAATGACGTTTACCTGCATCAGCACGACAAATACCGCTACGACCGCTATCAACTCATCCGTAATGCCGCGCTGACCGATACCATGTTCGAATGGATGAACGTGCATTTGAAAGATGCAGAGGCGGTCAATCGCCTGGACTATGCTGACCGTCCATCCAGCCCGGAAATCAAAAATGAAACGCGTCAGTTTCGTCAGGACTTACGCGGCTTTAACTATCAGTTTGAAGGTAATGCCGGTAACGATGAACTCGCCGTCACACCGCTGGTCGGGTTAGGTAAGCGCAGCCTGCTGAATAAGACCATTTTTCATTTAATGCCGTGCGCCGAAAAGAAGCTCACCATCTGCACCCCCTACTTCAACCTGCCAGCACTGCTGGTGCGCAATATCATTGCCCTTTTACGCCAGGGTAAAGAAGTTGAGATTATCGTGGGGGATAAAACGGCGAATGACTTCTATATCGCGCCCGATCAGCCGTTTAAAATCATCGGTGCCTTGCCCTATCTCTACGAAATTAACCTGCGTCGTTTTTTAAGCCGCCTGCAGTATTACGTCAGCAACGGTCAACTGACCGTGCGTCTCTGGAAAGACGGTGAAAACAGCTATCACCTGAAAGGCATGTGGGTTGACGATGAGTGGCAGCTTATTACGGGCAACAATCTTAATCCGCGCGCATGGCGACTGGATCTGGAGAATGCGGTCCTGATTCACGATCCTCTGCAGCAGTTGACCGAGCAGCGACAGCATGAGCTGATGCTGATTCGTCAACACACCAGGGTTGTTGGGCACTTCCGTGAGTTGGAAAGCATTGCTGACTACCCGGCGAAAGTGCGTAAGCTGATTCGCCGTCTGCGCCGTATTCGTATCGATCGGCTCATCAGCCGTATCCTGTGAAGATCCAGAATGCCGCAGCCTGACTGCGGCATTCTGTCTGCCCTGTTACAACTTAATGCCTTTTCCGTGCCGGTGTAGCAGCAGCGACACCAGGAACGCCAACGCCCCCATGATGGAAACGTACCAGAAGAACGTGGTCTCCATACCGTTGTGCTTCATCAGTAACGCCACGTACTCTGCAGATCCACCGAAGATCGCATTTGCCACCGCATAAGAGAGCCCAACGCCGAGCGTTCGGACCTCCGGCGGGAACATCTCTGCTTTCAAAATCCCACTGATTGAGGTGTAAAAGCTGGTAATCAGTAATGCCAGCATAATCAGGGCAAAGGCAATACCGGGACTTTGTACGTTTTGCAGCAGCGTCAGGACAGGTACCGTACAAATCGCCGCACCCGCACCAAAAATCATCATGGAGGTGCGTCGGCCAATCCTATCGGAAAGGCCGCCAATAATGGGCTGTAGCAGCATGTAAACCAGTAAAGCGCCGGTCATCAATCCACTGGCGGTTTTGGCATCCATGCCTGAAGTGTTCACCAGGTACTTCTGCATATAGGTGGTAAAGGTGTAGAAGCTCAACGAACCGCCCGCCGTAAAACCCAGCACCATCAGGAAAGGTTTCGTGTGGTTACGTAATAAGCCAATGACACTGCCGGCATCGCGATGCTCACGGCTCTGTTTATCGGAAGTTTCGTCCAGAGAGCGACGCAGCCACAGCGCTACCACGGCCAGCATCGCCCCCAGGAAGAACGGAATGCGCCAGCCCCATGTACGTAGCTCCTGATCGGTTAACATAAACTGCAGCACTACCACCGTCAGCACAGCAGCTAATTGTCCGCCAATTAATGTCACGTACTGGAACGATGCGTAAAACCCTTTCCGCCCTTCCAGCGCCACTTCACTCATATACGTTGCGCTTGTACCGTACTCTCCGCCCACTGACAGTCCCTGAAACATACGCGCCAGCAATAACAGGATCGGTGCGGCGATCCCGATACTGTCATAGCCCGGCAGGCAGGCAATCACCAGCGAGCCGAAACACATCATACAGACAGAGATCAGCATCGATTTTTTGCGCCCGTGGCGGTCACCGATATAGCCAAATAACCAGCCGCCAATTGGCCTCATTAAAAAGCCTGCGGCAAATACGCCTGCTGTTTGCAATAACTGGGTTGTGGTATCACCTTGCGGGAAGAAAATGTGGGCGAAGTAGAGTGAGAAAAACGAGTACACATAAAAGTCGAACCATTCGACAAGATTACCTGAAGATGCGCCTACGATGGCCCAGATACGTTTTTTTTGGTCAAGCACCTGCGCTTGTTGATTCTTGATCACGTCTGACATGCTATGCCTCGGCTCCTTGCTGATAAGCAGCGTTAAAGCGTTGAGTAAAGCACGGTCATGGCGGAAACGGAAAGATGTGTTGTCTGAATATGACAAAATGTGACATGTGTTGTTAATTCCCTGAAACAACTGAAATCTTCAGTCGCGCAGGCAGGGGAGGCCAGCGGCCTCTTCCCGTCCACATGCACATCAATGACGAGGAAGAGGTCGTGTTAACCCGTTAAAACGCGGTGACTACCGTTACCCCCGGCGATTCAAACTTATCCATATTCATTAACGCTTCTATGGATTGCTCAAGGTTAATGGTTCTGCCAATGAGCTTTTCAGGGCGGAGTTTTCCCGCCGCTATCATATTCATCATGACGTCATAGCGGTGAGCCTGCATGCCATGACTGCCAATAATTTCCAGTTCATTAGCAATCACCCTGGCCATTGGGATAGGCGGTGCACTGTGTTCACCCGCCATCAGGCCGATCTGGATGTGCCTGCCTCTTTTTCTTAGCGAGTTAATGGAGTTCACGCAGGTGACCGTATGACCGAGTGCATCCAGGGAAACATGCGCTCCACCCTGGGTAATGTCTTTGATGGCTTCCGCCACATTGTGCACACGTGCAGCATTCACGACGGCGACGGCACCCAAATCCCGGGCCAGCTGCAATTTATCATCCGCGATATCAATCGCTACCACGTTTGCCCCAAGTGCATTCGCAATCATGATGGCGGAGAGGCCAACCCCACCACAGCCGTGGACGGCAAGCCACTGCCCTGCAGACGTTCTTCCCTGATCGACTACTGCCCTGAACGAGGTGATGAAACGGCATCCGAGGCTCGCTGCGGTAGTGAAGTTAAGTGTGTCCGGCAGCGCGATGAGGTTCAAGTCCGCCTGCTGTACCGCCACATATTCTGCGAAAGAACCCCAGTGAGTGAAACCTGGCTGGAACTGACGATCGCAAACCTGCTGATTGCCTGAGTGACACTCGTGACAAAAACCACAGCCCGACACAAAGGGCACCGTGACATTATCGCCAGGCCGCCATTTTGTCACCGCGCTGCCAACAGCTTCTATCGTGCCCGCAAATTCATGTCCTGGCACATGCGGCAAAGGGATATCGGGATCGTGCCCCACCCAGCCATGCCAGTCACTTCGGCAAACCCCGGTCGCTTTGACCCGAATCACCACGCCGTGGGGCTCGGGAGTGGGGTCCGGCACCGTTTTCAGTAGTGGTGGCGACAGAAATGACTCGTATATGACAGCTTTCATCAGTAAACCCTCATCGTAGGTGTCTTTAAAATTATACCTTTCGATCAGGAAATTACTTTTCAGCTATTGCAGCTGAATAATTAATTATGAAATTATCCTTCATTAAATACGATAATAGTGAGTAGATATATCAGTGAGCATTCTGGATAAGAAAGATCTGGCGCTGCTGCGTTATCTCCAGCAGGACGGCAGAGTATCGAGCCTTAAGCTTTCTCAGGATTTGGACGTGAGCCCAGCCTCGGCATGGCGACGACTGAAACGGCTTGAAGATGAGGAATTTATTGAGGGCTATCAGGCGGTGATTAACCGCAGAAAGGTGGGCTTTGGCGTGATGGCATTTGTCCGTCTGGTTTGCAGTCAGCACAGTGAGGCAGCAACTCGGGACTTTGAAGAACGGATCACGGCCAATCCTTACGTACTTTCCTGTCACAACATCACCGGTGAAGCCGATTTTCTTTTACAGGTCGTGGCGCGGGATTTAGACCATTACAGTCTGTTTATTGAAAAGGAATTACGTAAATTACCCGGAATTCTGAGTATTAATTCTTCTATATCACTGAGAGAAGTGAAAAAAACGCATCCGCTACCGGTCTAGCGGTGGGGCAGGTTTATAACGCCAGGTGCAGTGCGTGATAACCCAGCCTGGCGCCCTGCTTTTCACAGATTACGGACGTAAAAAAGCCCTGAACTTTCGTTCAGGGCTTCTTCACTTATTGTAGGGAGTGAGAGCGTCTGTGAGTAAGTTTTTTACGTTATGACGGACACGCCATCCGGCTTTCTCACACGCCATTTTATCCCGGCCCGGCGGTTTTAATGACGCGGACGGCGCTCGCGCAGTCCCGGCCGCGCAGCATAACCGTCCTGACGCCCCGCTTTCCGCAGGTTAGGGACGTAAAAAAGCCCTGAACTTTCGTTCAGGGCTTCTTCACTTGTTTGATGCCTGGCAGTTCCCTACTCTCGCATGGGGAGACCCCACACTACCATCGGCGCTACGGCGTTTCACTTCTGAGTTCGGCATGGGGTCAGGTGGGACCACCGCGCTACAGCCGCCAGGCAAAT